>OJDK01000008.1_pt1 | contig 190404 bp, 178 predicted proteins | sample 1592791 | NCBI WGS metagenome assembly OJDK01 (sample SAMN05416878, study PRJEB24817) | seawater metagenome | isolation source: Sea water | place: Canada:Atlantic | collected 2013-11
ATACCCCAATTACAGCAAACCCCCGCCAAAATGGCGAGGGTTTGTCAGCAATCTGAGCCCCGGTTCAACCGGGGCAAGTTTTTTCAAAAGATGCAAAGAATCAACGCTTCCACCTGATTCTAAGGTGTTATACGTCACTCATCGTTTTTGGATCAGGTTACCCGCTTTTCCCGAGGACCGATCATGATTCGGATTATTTCCATTGCGCTGCTGGGCCTCGCACTCCTGGCCGGCTGCAGCTCCACCAAGATGGCATATCGCTATGCGGACTGGGGCATCGTCTGGTGGGTGGACGACTACATACCCATGACCGCCGAACAGGAATCCCGGCTTGAGCAGGATATCCGTGGCCTCCGCCAATGGCATTGCGCCACTGAATTGCCACGCTATTCCAAGTGGCTTGCCCAGTTAAAAAGCGATGTTCGCTCTGGCAACCTGAGTCAATCCACCGTTACCCACCACCAGGAACAGCTGCTTTCCTTTTTCCCCCCACTCATGGAGCGCGCAAGGCCGGCAGCCACACGCCTGTTATCAAGCCTCAGCGATGAACAGGTTCAACAGTTGGCCAGCAATATGGAAGAGAGCCAAAAAGAGCTGGAAGACGAGTTCCTGGCGGACAACCCGGAACAAACCCGGGAAGCCCGGGCCGAGCGCACGATGGAACGGGTTGAACGCTGGCTGGGGTCCCTCAACGAGCGACAGCGTGACACGGTCAACGCCTGGTCGGAAGGCCGGGGCAAGCAGACTGAAATCTGGCTGGAGGGGCGTCGGAATTGGCAACAGGCGTTAATCGATGCCCTGGCAACGCGAGACAGCGACGATTTTTCAGATCGAGTTCATTATCTAATGAGCAACTACGAAGAAGTTCGGGGGGAACGATACCAGCGGATGATGTCGAAAAGCCGGGCAGCCATGGCCGGCCTGATGACCGATTTACTGCAGCAGGCCGACCAGCGCCACCTTGACCACTTGCTGGAAAAGGCGACAACCATGCAGGGCGATTTCGATACCCTCGCCTGCACCAGCGAGGGTACCGGAAGCCTTAACGGCTAACGTCAGGACGCCCGGCTCAGATCGTCAGGTAACCGCCGTCCACGTTAATGCAGGTGCCTGTGGTATAGCTGGAAGCACCCGACGCCAGGTAAAGGACCGTGCCGGCCATTTCGTCCGGGTCTGCCACCCGCTTCATGGGGATGTGGGCCATCGCCTGCTTCTTGATGGCTTCGTTGCTGGTCAGCGCACTGGCGAACTTGGTGTCGGTCAGCCCCGGCAGCAGGGCGTTTACCCGAACCTTCTGCTGCCCCAGTTCCATGGCGAAGGACTTTGTCATGGATATCACCGCTGCTTTGGTGACGGAATAGATACCCTGGAAATGGCCAGGGTTGACACCATTGACCGAGGCCACGTTGATAATGGACCCACCGCCATTCTTCTTCATGATCTGTGCGCCGCGGGCACACATGAAGAAATAGCCGCGAATGTTCACGTCCACCGTCTTGTGGTAGGCGCCCAGATCCGTGTCTTCGATGGGGCCGAAATAGGGGTTGGCTGCGGCGTTGTTCACCAGGACATCCAGCTTGCCGTGTTTCGATTCGATGTGCTGCCAGATGTCTTCAATCTGATCCATTTCGCCAATGTGGCAGGCATAGGCTTCGGCGCTGCCCCCGGCTTCGCGGATGCTACTGGCAACCGCCTCGCAACCGTCAATCTTGCGGCTGCTGACAATCACATGGGCGCCGTAGTTCGCCAGGGTGCGAGCAATGCTCTCGCCGATACCACGGCTAGCACCGGTGATCAGGGCCACTTTCCCACTCAGATCAAACAGGTTTTGCTTACTCATTCTTCACCTCAGTTCCTTATCGGAAGGTCACCAGGGAGGGATCTTCCGCTTCCAGGTGACTGTAATTGTTGAACACCGCCAGGCTGCGCCGGGCTCCGGAATGCAGAACCCGGGTAACACTGGTATTGGCAATCACGGAATTCATATCCAGGGCCTTGCGATCACTCAGTTCCAGCAGATGCTGGGCGATCACGGCAATCGGGCCGCCGGACGTGGACACCAGGGTCTCGCCACCGTCGGCATACTCAATCAGTTGCTCCAGCGACGTAATCACCCGTTGACGGAACGCTTGCCAACTTTCGGTGTACTCGTGATCGTGTCCACCACTGACCCAGCGCTGCATGGCGTCCTCGAACACGTGCTGGAACGCCCTTGCCGGCTTGGGAAAGGCCGCCAGATCACGTGCCATACGTTCGCGGTCTTCCCATTCGGGACGCAAACGCTCCACCACCTGGGTGTGGTCAAACTCGTTGAAGCCATCGACTGCCTGCATGTCTGGCAGTGCATCACCGTAACCACTGGCGATCGCCTCTACGGTTTCCCTGTGGCGCTCCATGTTGCCACCGAAGACAGCGTTGGGCGTCACCTTGCCCGCCAACCATCGGCCGAGGACACGCCCCTGCTCCCAGCCACGAGGAGAAAGCTGGTCGTAGTTTTCCTTACCGAAACTGGCCTGCCCGTGGCGAATCAGATAGATCGTTGCCATTACAGGTCACTCGCCTCGATAAGTCGCTGACAGCGTTTTTCCAGGTAGTTCGCGGCATGCCCAAAGGCGGCGAAGCGCTTATCATTAGTTTGGCCGTGGTAATAGCGGTAATAGATCTGCTGGACAATCACTGCCAGCCGGAACAGCCCATAGATCTCGTAAAAATCGAAGTTGTCGATCTTGCGGCCGGACTTCTCCGCATAGTAAGCAACCACTTCCTTGCGGGTCAGCATGCCGGGCTGGTGGGTCGGCTGACGCCGCAGCATCTGGAACGGGCCTTCGTCATCGGCCTCAATCCAATAGGCCAGGCTGTTGCCCAGATCCATCAGCGGGTCGCCGATGGTCGCCATTTCCCAGTCCAGAACACCAATCACCTCGAACGGGTTGTCCTGATTGAGCACCACATTGTCGAAGCGGTAGTCGTTGTGGATGACCACCTGGGCAACGTCGTCCGGCATTTTGTCATTCAGCCAGCCCATCACCGCTTCAAAGTCACCCACGTCATCCGTCTTCGCCTTGCGGAAACGGTCACTCCAGCCGCCGATCTGGCGCTGCACGTAACCGGCGCCCTTACCCAGCTTATCGAGGCCCGTGGCCTTGGCATCGACATTGTGCAGGTCCACCAGCTTGTCGATCACATTCAGGCACAGCTTGCGGGTATCCGACTCACTGAGCTCAAAGTCCTTGGGGAAATCCTGGCGCAGGATGATGCCTTTCAGGCGCTCCATGACGTAAAAATCGCAGCCCAGAATGTCGTGGTCGTCGCAGATGGCGACAATGTTCGGAACATACGGGAATTCGGGCTTGAGAGCCCGCATCACTTTGGCTTCCCGCAGCATGTCGTGGGCAGACTTGGCAATATGGCCAAACGGCGGGCGGCGCAACACGTAAGAACGATCGCCATAGTCCACCTGGTACGTCAGATTGGATGCGCCACCGGGATACTGTTTGATCGCAGGCGCGCCTTCCAGGTCCGGGATGGCCTGCTTCATGAAGCGGTCAACGGCCGCAATATCCAGCTCTTCACCTTCGCGGATATCAACAGCCTGGTCGATCTGGGTCATACGGCTCTCCCTTACTTCCTGATTCTGTGTTAAATAATGACTTAGGCCTTGCCGCCCATTTTCTTCATCCAGCGCTTGCTTTCCTGGTACATCAACCAGTCAAACGCCTTGGGCGCGTGGCGTTTGAGTACCCACATGCGACGCTCTTTGGCGTGTGGCAGCACCCAGAAATCGCCTTTCTCTACCGAACGAACGATGTCATCGGCCACGTTTTCAGCAGTGATGGTGGAGCGTTTCATCAGTTTGTTGACGTTCTGCTGAATGCCCGGAATATCCGACCGCATGCTGCTGGTCAGATTGGTCTGGAAAAACGCCGGGCATACGCAGCTAACGTGTATACCGGAGTCTCGCAGCTCCTGGCTGAGGGTTTCCGAGAGCGCAATCACACCGGCCTTGGACACATTGTAGCTGTCCATCAACGGCGCGAGCATAAGCCCGGCCATGGAGGCAATGTTCACAAACGTGCCAGAACCTTGTTTCTTGAACTGCGGGGTAAACGCCTTGCAGCCCCGAACGACACCCAACACGTTGATGTCCATGATCCATTCCCAATCGGCCATGGTGGTGTCTTCGATGGAGCCCGCGGAGGCGACACCAGCGTTGTTCACCACCACGTCTACCCCACCCCATTTGCCGGTGAGGTCCTCGCAGATCTTCTCAAGGTCGGTCAGTCGGCGCACATCGCACTCAACAAAGTAACCTTCGCCACCCGCATTGTTGATCTCCTGCTCTACGGCAATGCCCTGCTCGGGATTAATATCGCCAATACAGACCTTGGCGCCTTCTTTGGCATACCGCAATGCAATAGCCCGGCCCAGGCCGCTGGCCCCGCCGGTTATAAATACTCGCTGTGTCATCTGTGTTTCACCGTTGTCTTAGTTATCTTAATCCGTGCAAGAGCTGAAACCCCGAAAAGCCAACTCGCAAGGTTTGACTGAGCGGACGGACGGGGTGTTCTGAAACTGTACGGAGCCATGGATGGCGGAGTCCAAGCGTCACATGGATGTGCCGAAGGAGCGTGTTTCAGAACACCCCGTCCGTCCGCTCACACTCCGAAACTAGCGGGCTCACTTCCGGTACTTTGCCAGCTCCAGACGAGCAACCATCGCACGGTGAACCTCATCCGGGCCATCAGCCAGGCGCAAAACCCGAGCATAGGCGAACAGCTGAGTCAGTGGGAAATCATCGTCGCTGACACCAGCACCACCGTGAATCTGAATCGTATCGTCCACAATCTGCTGAAGCATCTTCGGAATCACCGCCTTAATCATGGACACTTCCTGCAAGGCTCCAGAGATACCCTTGGTATCCAATGCCCAGGCGCATTTCAGCGTCAGCAAACGCGCCTGCTCAATCGCCATACGGGCATTGGCAATCACATCCGGATTACCGCCCAGTTTAGCGATCGACCGACCAAACGCCTCACGACTGGTCGCCCTTTTGATCATCAACTCCAGAGTACGCTCCGCCGCCCCAATGGCACGCATGCAGTGGTGAACACGCCCCGGTCCAAGACGGCCCTGGGCAATCTCGAAGCCACGGCCGGGGCCCGCAATAAATGCAGTCTTGGGCAGGCGCACGTTGTCGAAGGACACAACACCGTGACCGTAGGGCTCGTCGTAGGCGCCGAACACCGGCAGCATTCGCTCAATTTTGACCCCAGGGGTATCCAGCGGCACCAACACCATGGAATGACGGCGGTGCTTGTGGGCATCCGGATCGGTCAGGCCCATGAAAATGGCAACCTTGCAATCCGGGTGGCCAACGCCAGTGCTCCACCATTTGCGACCGTTGAGAACAACCTCGTCGCCATCCACAGTGGCCGTGGCTTCCATGTTGGTGGCGTCTGAAGATGCCACAGCCGGCTCTGTCATACAGAAAGCGGAGCGTACTTCACCCCTTTGCAGACGGGGCAGCCACTCGGCTTTCTGCTCTTCGGAGCCGTAGTGGATCAGCACTTCCATGTTGCCGGTATCCGGCGCGTTGCAGTTGAAAATTTCCGGGGCAATGAAGCTGCGGCCAGTTTCTTCGGCAATCAGGGCATAGTCGGAGTTGAGAAGCCCACACCCGTATTTCTCATCCGGAAAGAACATGTTCCACAGGCCCTGTGCTTTGGCCTTTGCTTTCAGTTCCTTGATGATGGGCAACACCACCCAGCGGTTTTCCTGCGCCATCAGTTCCTTATGGTACTGCTCTTCAATCGGGAAGATTTCTTCCTGCATGAAAGTTTTGACGCGCTTGAGATAGTCCTGGCCCTTCTCGGAAATACTGAAATCCATTGCCATGTCCTCTTGGTTTGACCGATATCGAGCCAGTCTAGTTTTCTATCCACTATTACGCGACTGAATAATTCTTATCATTTATCATAAGGCTGGCTTATTCGCGAAGGGGAGATGCTTATGGCACTGAATCGACTGGACCTGAACCTGCTGCATGTATTCGACACCATCTACCGGGAGGGCAGTCTGACCCGCGCCGCCCGGGCCCTCCACCTCACCCAGCCGGCGGTCAGCCATTCCCTGTCACGTCTGCGGGAGCATTTTGATGACCCATTGTTCAGCCGTCAGGGCAACCAGATGGTGCCCACTCCCCTGGCCCGTCGTTTCCTGGAGTCCATGCGCCCGGGGCTGACCCAGATACAGAGTGCGGTGAACCAGTTCCACGCCTTCGACCCTGCCAATCAGCGCAAAACCTACTCGCTGGCCTTGCGGGATATCCTCGAGTCGACGTTCCTGCCCAAACTGATGGGCCGGCTGGAAAGCTACCCTGAGCTGGAGATCATCAGCCAGCGGGTACCCCGGCGGGATATGGAAACCCAGCTGGCAGCGGGCAAATTGGATTTTGCGGTGGATGTGCTGTTGCCGGTCAGCAATCAGACGGGCCATGAACTATTGCGACACGACAGGTTGGTGGTGCTGGCGAGAAAGGGCCACCCGCTCACCGGCGGCGGCCTGACCTTGGACAAGTACCTCGAAGCCAAGCATGTACTGGTTTCGTCCCGGTCGGAGGGCCCCGGCATTGAGGACTTTGAGCTGTCGCGGTTCGGAGTGCAGCGAAACATTCGTCTGCGATGCCAGCACTACTACGCCGCCTGCCGGGTAGCTGAGGGAACCGACCTGTTGCTGACCATGCCGGAAAACTACGCGCGGATCATCGCGGAACGGGCTGACATCGATATTCTGACCACTCCGGTGGACCTACCCGGTATCGATGTGCATCTATACTGGCACAAGGCCTATGAAAGGGAGCCAGCGCTCATCTGGTTCCGGGAGCAGTTGGCCAGCATCGTGTGAGCGCCACCTTCAGTAGGCCCCCACCAGTTTCAGGAAACCAAGAAATCCGGCGGCGGTAATACCCAGTGACGCTACAACAATGCCGAAGCCCCACCAGATCGCTGCGCCGTCAGACACTTCAGTGTCATGTCCGCGCAAGGTGCGATAAAACGCCCAGGGGCCAAGAATAAAGGCACCCAACACCGCAAACACCAGCCCCACACTGACGCCAGCAAATGTCCAGGTGGCCAGCACCGTGGCGCGATCAGATACCTGCTCCTTGACGCCATGGCGAAGCAGGAACTGTTTGCAGAAGAACCAGATCAGCGCGAACAGGATGATGACAAACAACAGTCCGCCAACGACGGTAATCAGGCGATAGAACAAGGCAAATCCTCAGTAAAATTAGTCAACCACAGCACTATAACCAGCAATCCATAACTGGTAAAACAAACGAGGGATTAAATGGTGTGGAATCCCCATGGCACATGACTACACTGAATCACACGACTGACTCTACGATCACAGCAACAGGAAGGAGTATCCGGAATGGCCCAGAAAACCCGAATTGCGGTGACCCCCGGTGATGGCATCGGTCCTGAAGTGGTTGCCGAGGCGGTACACTGCCTGGAGACCCTGCGCAAACGACACGATTTGCCGATGGAGTGGACACGCTTTCCCTGGCCATCCCATGCCTGGCACGAAGAGAACGGCGAATCCATGCCGGCTGATGCTCTGGACCAATTGAAATCCTATGACGCCATTCTCCTTGGCGCTCTGGGCGACCCCGGCCCGGTCGACGACCCGGACCGTTACCTGCTGCCAGACAGTATCTCCCTGGCCCCCCTGCTGGACATGCGCAAGGGATTTGATCAGTGGGTCTGCGAACGGCCCGCCAGGCTGCTTCCCGGTGCTCGCCAGTATCTGGCGGATGAACGCGCCAAGGACATCGACATGCTGGTGATTCGAGAAAACAGCGAGGGCGAGTACGTTAGCCAGGGCGGGCGGCTCCGTAAGGGCGCACCGGATGAAGTGGCTACCCAGATGGAAGTATTCACCCGCCGGGCGACCGACCGGATTATCCGCTATGGCTTCGAGCAGGCCCGCCTGCGAGCCGCCGCACGCGCCGAAGAAGGCCGCACCCGACACTTCCGTACTCTGGACGGTAAAACCTGCGAAAGCCAGGTGTGCATCGTGACCAAACGCAATGCCCTGCGCTATTGGGGAGACATGTACACCGAAGCCTTCGAAGAAATGGCGAAACAGTACCCCGACGTAGCAACGCACCACGAACTGGTGGATGCGGCCTGCATGAAGTTCGTTCAGGCGCCCTGGGCGTTCGATGTGGTGGTGGCCAGCAACCTGCAGGGTGACATCCTGACCGACCTGGCAGCCGTATTGTCCGGCGGCATGGGCGTGGCGCCCTCCTGCAACCTGAACCCCGACGAAAACGGCATGCCCTCGATGTTCGAACCAACCCATGGCAGCGCACCGGATATTGCCGGCCAGGGCCTGGCTGACCCCACAGCAATGCTGTTCACCACGGCACGCATGCTGGAGTGGCTGGGGCGGAAGGACCCGGCTGTGGCCGCTGCCGGGCGGGAATTGTTTGACGCAGTAGCCGCTGATCTGGCGGAGAACGCCGGCAAATCCAGGGGTACACAGGAAATCGGCGCCGCCGTGCGCGAACGCCTGGAATCACTTACTCGGCCATAACGAATTCAAGCCGCCCGGGCGCAACCCTCACGTCCATGGGCACCATGCCGAACATTCGCTGGGTGAAGTCCGCTTCATCCAGCCGATACACCGGCATGGTTTCCAGCATCTGGGCAACCACCCGCATGACGTTATCCGTAACCGGTTTGAGATCCCCTTTGAAAAACGACGAATCGATGCTGCTTTCCAACAGTTGCAGCCGCCGAATGTAGATCGCTTTCTCCTTACTGTCGTAAACAGGCGCTCCTTCCACTTTCAGGGCAATATCGACTGGCAGCTTTGCCATCAGCGCATTCAGGGCGACCTGTCCTCTCAGGTCAATGACCGCCACGTCACGGCCATCCGGGCCAAGGGTAATGTCCGCATTGCTCAGGCTCAGGCTAAGTGGCGACCCGCTCTGCAGCTGCCGGCGATCAAAGTCACTGACGGTATCCTGAAAGTGGCGCTCCAACGTCGCTTCGGAAATGGAATAGGGTGACAGGCTGGCACAGCCACCTAGCACAAACATGGATAACAGAATAACGGCCGAAAACAGGCGGGTTGATGCGTTGACCATCGAAAGACTCTCCTTTGCAGTTCCTCCTATCCTGAGCCAAGGTGGCTGCCCGGGCAAGCCGGGCAGGTTAATCATCGTTCAGGAATGAATAGACACCGCCGAAGGTTGGCGGGCGGTTATTCGTTCTCGGCCCGGACGGTCACGGAGGGGGTCAGGTTCTCGTCGAGGACCACGTGGACCAGGATGGGCTGACAGCACACCTGGCAGTCCTCCACGTACTCCTGATCTTCCACCGAAGGGTCGACGCTGAGATCCAGCGTCTCCCAACAGTAGGGGCATTGCACAAGCACTGAGTCCAGAGCCGACATGACGGTCAGAACTGCTGCTTGGCCATCCAGGGGATGATCCGGTCGAAGGCTTCATCCAGTTTCTCGCACGTGGTCGAGAAACTGATCCGAACGGCGTTCGTGCACCCTTCCCCGAAGGCATCTCCCGGCACCAGGCAAACACCCGTTTCCTTGAGCATTCTCAGCGCCAGATCGGAGCCGTCCACGTGGGGCGGCAAATCCGGGAATGCAAAGAAGGCGCCACCGGGTTTGTACCCTGTCAGATACGGTGTCTGGTCGACCAATTCCACCACCTTGTCGCGGCGTTCACGGTAGATGTCCACCATGTTCTTGACGCATTGCTGGTCTCCGGTGAGTGCCGCGACGCCCGCGAACTGGGACGGCGTGTTGGCGACAGAGGTGGTGAACATGTGAAAACGCCGCAGCGACTTGATCGCCGCCTGGCTTGCAATCACCCAACCTACCCGCAACCCGGCCATACTGTAGGTCTTCGAGAAGCTGCTGATGCACATGATGTTGTCCAGGTCCATTGAGCAGTTCAATACACTGGCGAAGTCGTCATCGTCAAAGATGAGGTGATCATAGACCTCGTCGGCGTATACCTGGATTCCCCGGTAGGCGCACTCTTCCAGAATGGTCTCGACGGTAGTGCGGGGGTATACGGCCCCGGTGGGGTTATTGGGGTTGTTCAGGATCAGCGCAAACGTGCGCGGCCCCATGGCCCGGATTACTTCGTCCGGATCCAACTGGTGGTCGTTATCCGCCCGGGTGGGCACAAACTTGACCTCACCACCGTTCATGCGAATCAGCGGTGCGTAAAGCAGGAACGACGGGTCAGTCACGATGAACTGCCGGCCTGGCGCGGACGTCGCAGAGATCGCCAGGTACATCGCCTCGGTCGCCCCGCTGGTGATCAGGATGTTGTCCCGGGTCAGCTTGCGATCGTAGCGTGCGCCGTAGTAATCCCGCAGGGCAACCAATAACTCGGGCAGGCCCGCGTCCATGGTGTACCCCGTCTGCCCGGCATTGAGCGCGTCAATATAAGCGTCAATGACATGCTTGGGGGTTGGCAAATCCGGCTGACCGATGGAAAGATGAATGACATCCTTCATGGTGGCCGCCATATTCACCATGCGACGAATGCCCGGCACCGGAACCGCCTGCATCGCCGGGTTCCAACTGGCCTTGTTCTTCCGGTATTTCACTTTACGCGGTTTGGTCTGGCCGGCTTCTCGATTGGCGGCTTCTGCCATAAACACCTCCTGGACGCGGGGCAAAATAGTAGCTACTCCTGCAGGTTAGTCAGTAAACAGGGGCCGTACAAGACATAAAACAGAAAGATTGGATTACCGGAACGAAACGCCGTAGTACCCGCTATAACAAGGGCTACGACCTTTATCTTATATGGGGTCAGGTTGACCAGTTCAGGCTCAGATACCAGACTGTAGACTCGACATCCGGACTGTCGATTCCCGCGGCCGGACGCGGACAAACTGCATTGGCGGAGGACAGATGACCCAACACAGCAAACCGGTTGTAACCGTTCTGACAGCGCCCGGTGAAAACGAGCCTCCTGGCATGGATGCCCTGCGGGCACGAGCAGAGGTTCGCTTTGCCTCTGACGAGCCCACTCTGCGGGACACCTTGCCGGGCACCGACGTAATGATGGTGACGGACTTTCGTACCGAGGCCCTGGCCGCCGCCTGGCCGTCGGCGGACAAACTGCAGTGGATTCACGCCACCAGTGCCGGCGTGGATGCCTTGATGTTCCCGGACCTTATTGAAGGCGACGTTACCGTAACCAACGCCCGAGGTATCTTCGACCGCACCATTGCCGAGTACGTGCTGTGCACGATTCTGATGTTCGCCAAGGATTTCCCCCGCTCCCTGCGCCTGCAGGCTGAGCACAAATGGCAGCACCGGGACACCGAAAGAGCTGAAGGCAAACAGGTACTGATCGTTGGAGCCGGTTCCATCGGCGGGCAGATTGCCCGGCTATGCAAGGCCGCCGGCCTGAAACCCCACGGCATTGCCCGCAAACCCCGCCACGACGATCCGGATTTTGTCGCGGTTCACGGCAATGACGACCTCACCGAGCAACTGGGCCTGGCGGATTTCGTAGTCATCGCCGCCCCACTGACCCCCCAGACCGAAGGCCTATTCAACGAAAAAGCCTTCAAGGCCATGCGCAAGTCCGCCCGCCTGATCAACATTGGTCGCGGGCCCGTGGTGAAAACCGACGACCTGATTGCCGCCCTGAACAACGGCGACATCGCCGGCGCGGCGCTAGACGTGTTCGAGGAAGAGCCCCTACCGGCGGATCATCCGCTCTGGGATATGGAAAATGTCATCATGACCGCCCACATGTCTGGCGATTTTATCGGCTGGAAACGGGCGCTGACCGACCAGTTCCTGGAGAACCTGGACCGCTGGCATCAGGGTGAGGAGCTGTTCAATCTGGTGGATAAGAAATTGGGGTATGCCAGTAAAAAGTGAGCACGCCCGCTCAAACAAAAAAAAGCGGAAATCCCATTCGCAGGGATTTCCGCTTTTTCAATTCAATAGAACCTCTGGGCCAATCAGCTACCAGACAACGACGTATCCGAAGGATCTATCTCCATTTGCTGGATCGCAATTACCGCCTGGGTCCGGTTGCGAACCCCCAGCTTCCGGAACACCGCCGTGATATGGGCCTTGATGGTAGCCTCTGAGACGTCCAGATCATAAGCGATCTGTTTGTTCAAAAGCCCCTCAGCCAGCATACCCAGCACCCGGAACTGCTGCGGCGTCAGTGACGCCAGTTTTTCGGAGAAGTCCGTCATGTCCGAATGCATCCGCTCGATCTTGTCCGCCACACCCTCCGGCAACCAGACGTCCCCTTCCAGGACTGCCTGAATCGCCTCGGTGATGGTTGGCAGAGGCGCCGACTTCGGAATAAAGCCCGACGCCCCGTAGTCGATCGAACGGCGCATCACCTGCATTTCTTCCGATCCTGACACCACCACCACTGGCAGGCCGGGGTACTGCCCGCGCATGAACACGAGCCCCGAAAAGCCGTGGGCGCCCGGCATGTTCAGATCCAGCAACACCAGATCCGCATCCGGATGCGACTCTACCGCCGCCTGCAGCGCCTTGATGCTGTCCACTTCCACTGTCTTGGCATCAGGTACCGCCTGACTGACCGCCTGTTTCAGAGCTGCCCGAAACAGCGGGTGATCATCGGCGACGATAATAGTTTGTGTCATTCAACAGATTCCTCACAGGGTCACAGCCTGATAGCAAGCAGGCCTTACTTGTTCGCACGACCGCTTATCAGGTCATCCACCACGCCCGGGTCCGCCAGAGTGGAGGTGTCGCCCAGCTGATCGTGCTCATTGGATGCGATTTTACGCAAAATACGACGCATAATCTTGCCAGAACGAGTCTTGGGCAGTCCAGGCGCCCACTGAATTACGTCCGGAGACGCAATCGGCCCGATTTCCTTGCGCACCCACTGGACCAGTTCCTTCTTCAACTCGTCGCTGGGTTCCTCGCCATGAACCAGGGTTACATAGACATAAATACCCTGCCCCTTGATTTCGTGGGGGTAACCAACCACAGCTGCTTCGGCAACCTTGTTGTGGGCTACCAGGGCGCTCTCAACCTCAGCGGTCCCCAGGCGGTGGCCGGACACGTTCAGAACATCGTCCACCCGGCCGGTGATCCAGTAGTAGCCGTCTTCATCACGACGGGCACCGTCGCCAGTAAAGTACATTCCCTTGTAGGTACTGAAGTAGGTTTGCTTGAAGCGCTCATGATCACCGTAGATGGTGCGCATCTGGCCAGGCCAGCTGTCCAGGATCACCAGGTTGCCCTCAGTCTTGCCTTCCAGGATATTGCCGTCATTATCCACCAGTGCCGGCTTGACGCCGAAGAACGGCACAGTCGCGGAACCCGGTTTCAGATCGATGGCGCCCGGCAGCGGCGAAATCAGGATGCCGCCAGTTTCCGTCTGCCACCAGGTGTCCACAATCGGGCACTTGCTGTTACCGATTACGCGATGGTACCACTCCCAGGCTTCCGGGTTGATCGGCTCACCCACCGAACCCAGCAGGCGCAAACTGTCGCGGGTGGTGCCGTTCATGCAGGACTCACCTTCGGCCATCAAGGCACGGATGGCGGTAGGTGCGGTGTACAGGATATTGACCTTGTGCTTGTCCACCACCTGACCCATACGGGAGGTATCCGGGTAGTTGGGTACACCTTCAAACAGGACGGTAACAGCACCATTGGCAAGCGGGCCGTACAGAATGTAGCTGTGACCGGTGACCCAGCCAAAGTCCGCCGTACACCAGTAGACGTCGCCATCGTGGTAATCGAAGACGTATTCGTGGGTCATGGAGGTAAAGACCATGTAGCCACCGGTGGTATGCAATACGCCTTTCGGGGCGCCAGTGGAGCCGGAGGTGTACAGCATGAACAGCGGATCTTCGGCGTTCATGGGTTCTGCAGGGCAATCCGTGGACGCGCCCTTCATCAGCTCCTCGTAACTCTCGTCACGACCGTCTTTCCAGGGCACATCACCGCCGGTACGCTTGACCACGATAACCTTGTCCACATCTGCGCCGGCTTCCTTACTCAACGCAGCGTCGACGTTTTTCTTGAGAGGAATCTTGCGGCCGCCGCGGACACCTTCATCAGCCGTTACCACGAATCGGGATTTACCATTAGCAATCCGGGCACCCAGTGCTTCCGGAGAAAACCCGCCGAAGACAACAGAATGGATAGCGCCGATGCGGGCACAGGCCAGCATGGCAACACCCGTTTCAACAATCATGGGCATGTAGATAGTGACAACATCGCCCTTCTTGACGCCCTGATCTTTCAGAACGTTCGCGAACTTACAGGTTTCTTCGTACAGTTCGCGGTAGGTCACGTTGCGGGAATCGGCCGGGGCGTCGCCCTCGAAAATGATGGCCGTCTGATCACCGCGCTTTTCCAGGTGACGGTCCAGGCAGTTAGCGGCGGCGTTCAGTTGGCCGTCTTCAAACCATTTGATGGATAGGTTGTCGTAGTCGTAGGTGGTATTTTTCACCTTCGAGAAGGGCTTGATCCAGTCCAGTCGCTTGCCGTGTTCAGCCCAGAAGGTCTCCGGGTCATTCACCGACTGTTGGTACATCTTCTCGTACTGATCCCGGTTTAGCAGGGCCCGTTTGGCCACGTCCGGACTTACCGGATAAACCTGTTTATCAGTCATTGTGCTCCCCCTTATTAGTCAGAGTCTGTTGTCATTATCGGTTATTTAATAAAGAGCGTGACGGGCAAAAAAGCCCTGAAGACGGATACCCATAGTTCAACACGCGTGCCAGTGAACAATGAATTAGACTAACGTCCCAATCCGCCAGCACTTTTAGCTAGAATGACGGTCTCACGAGGGGTGACCCTATGTTCTGGAGCCTGCCCTAAAGGATAGACCCGCCAGCGGAAACAACAAGTGAGCTTCCGCCCCCCCGGGAACCGGGGGGACGGGTAGAAAGGACAGCCGACTGACCGGGTGTCAGGCGGCTTTCTTGCGGGTCTGGGCAGCCCGCAGGCTGTACAGTTTCCTCTCCTTGAGAGCGTAACGGTTAAGACCTCCGAGGTGGATCTTGCACAGGTACAGCTGCCAGTCGATCTGGCGTGCATCCACCGGGAACAGGACACGATCCAGTTCACCCATGCGGGAAGCCAGGGCCATCAGCGAATCGTTACGGAAGATGTAATCCGGTGCAGTGTAGAAACCAAAGATGGTGGCGAGTGAACGCGTGGTATCGAGGTTTTTGAGAACCTTTAGCTCACGGTTCTGGCCAGCCAGCCTCAGTGCCTTGCCAGCGATGGACAACGGCACGCGCATCCCGCCAACCACAACATCAAACAGCTTGCGATTGACCGCCACAAACGGTTTCGTGGGCCGTCGATAGAACAACTGGTCATACGCTGCATAGTTGGACTTGGCTTCGGCCATCAGGTAGTCAATGAACGTGCCCAGCGAAATTGGGTTTGAACCGCCACTGCAGCATTGATAGATGCGGCGATGCCCAGGCTCGGAAATGGCTTCAGCCAGGGACAGGATGATGCTGTTGGCCACCAGGTCCACCGGAATCACGTCGATAATACCGCTGCGTTTGCCTGGAAACAGGGAGACCTTCTCACGGGCGTAGGCAAGTATGATCGCATCCGCCACCTTCACGCCTTCAATCCATCCCGGCGAGGGTTCTTCCAGTGCACTTTCAATGATGGAAGGGCGAACAATTGTGAGTGAGCGCCCGGAAAGGGCTTTCATCAGGAGTTGCTCACCCAGCCATTTGGTAAACGTGTAGGTGTCGCTCCAGCCGTAGTTGTTGGCCTCGCGAATACCCAGGTCCACGAGCTTTTTCTCAAGCACTTTGCCGGAGTATCGGGCCTTCACGTCGGAGATCTTGTCCTGCAGAAGGTGTACAAGCTCTTCCGTTTCATAGTATCCGTCGGTGCTGCGGGGGATAGACTCTCCCGCCGGCTTGATAACGGACTCCGTGATCTGACCGGAATTTTTTCCGTTGACGTAGCAGGTGGATACCTGGATGACCGCCATAGTGCTGTTGAGCTCCGCCAGAGCGGCAACGTTCTCGAGGCAAAGGGTATTGATCTTCAGCGCCTTATCGAGCTCCTCCCGGAAATTTACGCTGGCTGCGGAATTGATAAACGCATCGACCTGCCCGGCAAGAGCACGGAACCGCTCCTGCGTAAGCCCAAAACGGGGTTCAGTCACTTCGCCGGTGATGCAATGAACGCGTTCCTCAAGAAAGCTTTCGAACGCCTCGTTGTCATCGTGCCTAAGGCGCTCGAACACGGAAGAACTCGCGATCTCATTGAGAAATCGTTCCCGCGCTGCCGGATGCCTTTTGTTACCGCGGATAAGCAGATGGATCCCGCCAATATCCGGCACCGTGCGAATCAGTTTTTCCAGTACCACCTTACCAAGAAACCCGGTGGTGCCGGTGATCAACACGTGTTTACCACGTAGTTGCTCAAGAACACCGGACGCTGACGCTCCATTCTGTTGCTGCTGTGTTGCCATGGCGAGAACTCCTTCTCAAATTCACTGTGTAGCCATCAAATGCAGTGGGTTTTACTGCATTTTGCGGGCCACGATTCCGGGAATAAGGCTGATTTTTGCACAGACCGAATGACAGTGCGGTGACATAGAGCAAAGTTACGCTACAAATTGCATCAATAAAATGACCATAAAATAAGGTGACTAAATGCAAAAAAAAGGAATGGAGAGAAACCGGATAAAAGGCGCTCAGGAACCGTTCTTGTCGGTGTCCGCCAGCGAGCGTAGAAGCTGATCCAGGGAGATATTGGACGGCTGCTCCTTAAGCGCCCGAATCAACCGGCTTTGCTCACCAAAACTGATACGGTCGTAGTACGGCTCCCGCTCTGGCTTATTTACTATTGCTTCCGCCTTACGGGGAAATGCCGCAGGGTCAACTTCTGCAGCGAGATGGCGAAGATGAGTCGCCATATGTTCTCGTTGTTCCTTTTCCAGTTTGTCCCAATTGAGAGAGGCTAAACCGGTCTGGATAATCTCGATGGCATCTGCATCCATTTTGCGCCCTAACAGTGCAAAAAGCCCCTGAAACGCTTCATAACGCAGCAGCGGCTTGTCATTGCTGTCAGCCAGTATTTCGCCGAGTTCTGCAGTCAGCCGCTTGCATTCCTGGGCCGGGTCTTTTGGCGTTTTTGCCTGGCCACCGCCGGACGCAGGCGCCGTATCCGCTGAACCGGACGACACCCGGTGCCAATACGCCGCAATCCCCGCCTTTCGCGGCGGCAGCTGGCGCAGCCGCACGTTCAGCATGTCAGCCAATGTTCGGAATTGACGGCTGGACGGATCAGAAGCCGGCAACAGTGCCACAGGGCGTTGATTCATCACTGACTGGCGCAAGGTTTCATCACGCCAGATCGCACCCAGGTAATGCAACTGCAACCCCAGGTGCCGAACTGCAGCAGCATCAAGGCGCTGAAACACGGATCGAGCCTGACTTGCACCCTGGGCCATGTTCACCAACACGCTCGGCGTCCTCCGGTAGCCACGGCGAATCAGAAGTTTTATCAGGGAGAAGGCATCGGTCAGCGATGCAGGGTCTGGCGTGACCACGACGCAGGCCAGTTCCGCCGCCGCAATCATGTGCATGCCGGTCTTCTGCAAACCGGAGGCCGTGTCTGTGATCACGTAGTCGTAGTTTTTCTCCAGCCTCGACAACGCCTTGAGAACACGCAAGCTTTCTTCAGCGGCCATATCCACACATTGTTCAACTCCAGAGGCGCCGGGAATGATGTGCAAACCCCACTCCGCTTCCATAATCACGTCGCGGAGAGAGCACTCACCGGCCATTACGTTGGCCAGGGTGCGCTCCGGATACCGGCCCAGCATGATACTGACATTAGCCAGATCCGTGTCACCATCCAGCAACAATACTCTGTAACCCTCTCGCGCAAGGGTCAGGGAAAGGTTCAGTGCCACCGATGTTTTTCCGACGCCACCTTTGCCACCGGTTATGGCCAGTGTTCTGGGTTGCTTCGGAATGTGCCTGGAAGTGCGGGAATCGGTCATGAATGCTTAATAGGCGCTGTCTTGTCCGTCGACTGACACGTGATCCGGGTAAAATTTGAGTGCTGTGTCAAAGTGTAACCCGGACGGAGTTCTAACTGTAGACAAAAAGAGACGGGTTGAATGCCCGATCATGGACGGTTTTGCGACATTTAACCTGTAAAAAGTTTACACACATCACAACACGGGTAATACTCTGCTTAAAAAAGGACCAATAACTGTTTAATAAATGCAGGTTATTGACTAAGCTCCATCGGGTTAATGTTTATGAACAAGTCGTCAGATACTGACGAAATATCTGGCGCGTTACACAGGCAGGCCTATGCAGATTGCCCCTGACATACAGCTACCGAGTCTCCCGGAGGTTACCCTTCGGGCGCTTGAGGCCTGCCATCAGGATGAAAACTATCGCCGAATAAGTGACATTGTGTCTGCCGACACCGCTCTGGTCACTCGCGTTCTCGCCCTCGCCAACTCGGCACTGTACGGCCCCACCTCGCAAATACGTTCCATTGACCAGGCCCTGCTCCGGCTGGGAACCCGACGTTTTCACACCCTGGTTCTGACTGCTGCATTGCGCCAGATTCTTTACGAACTCGGGGCAGACCAGTGGCAACAGCTGCGGGACTTCTGGCGCCATTCACTGACCACCGCCCTGACGGCCAGGGCTCTGGCAACACTGACCCGCTACCCCGAACCCGACCAGGCGTTCATGCTGGGTATGTTGCACAACGTAGGCGAGCTGATCGCACTGAAAACACCGCCTGGAGAAACCCAGCAATACTACTTTGACCACCAGTCCGATATTGCTGCCGAACTGGTCAATTCATGGGGGCTGGGCCCCATGGCGGTTGACGCTATGCGCTATCAGCAGGCCATGCCAACGGAAATACAGGATGCCGGGCACCTGGTCAAACTGATCAGTCTGGCAACGCGCCTGGCACTCTCGGACGCGGCGGGCATTGCGGCGGCGGGGACCATTTTTGGGCTCAATGAAGAGCTCACGCGAGAGATCAACCGCAGGATCGACCAGGAAGTGAGCGGCGTGGCCGAGTCACTGGGCATTCCGCTATCGGAAGACTACGACGCCCACCATTCCAACCACAAACTCAAACAGACCATACTGAAACAGGCCATGGCCAGCCAGGCGCTGGAACTGTCGCCGATTCGCGGCAGTGCCCAGGAGAGTCTGGCCGCAACCGTCACCAGCCTGACACTGATCACCGGCCTGCCGGCACTGTATTTTGGCCAGGCCGGAGACGGGCTGACACTGCTATCCGCCAGCAACGGCGATACTCCTGACCTTACAGTTGCCAGCGGGCCGGCCACCAGCGTGTTGACCGAGGCCTACAGCAGCGGCACCGCCCTGTGTCTTGGTGACCGCACAACGACTGTGCTGGACCGCCAGCTGCTTTCTCTCTTGAAAACCCCTTCTCTGGTGGCTATTCCCGTTCGGGGGGAAGATCAATGTGCTGGCGTCTTTGTCGTCGGTACCGACCATGACAGTTCCGGTCAGACAGAAGAAATCGGTCGCCTGTTCAGCGCAAAACTGTCTGACGCCGTCACCGCCACGCAGCCCAGAAGCGCTACCCAGGACGGTATGGAAGCCGAACTGGCCCGACAGGCCATCCGTCGCCAGGTCCATGAAGTGAGCAACCCGCTTACCATTATCCGGCAATATATCTATCAACTGCGGAACCGGCTGGATGATGACGAAGTACAGGAAGAGCTGGACGTCATACGTGACGAACTCGATCGCGCGGGGGATCTCCTGTTGCAGATCAGCCGGGGTCCGGGCCATGATGCAGCAAACCCGACCGGCGTCTGCAATCTTAATGACGAACTGAGAATTCTGCGGGACTTGCTGGAAGACAGCCTGTTCAGCGGCGACGACATGGCGCTGGAGCTTGACCTGTGCGCGGACCCCACCGATGTTACCGTGCCCGGTGCGGTCATCCGGCAGGTGGTTATCAACCTGGTCCGTAATGCGGCAGAATGCCTTGTTGACGGTGGCGAAGTGGCTATTCACACACAGGCACCAGTCTGGCAGAGCGGAAAAACCTGGGTGGAACTGGAAGTGGCGGACACCGGTAATGGAATTCCCGACGAGGTCCGAAAACACTTGTTTTCACCGGTTCAATCCACCAAGGGCAAGGGCCATAGCGGCCTGGGTCTGAGCGTGGTCAAACAGTTGATTGATGACATGGAGGGCATCATTAGTTGCCGCACGGGGCGCGGAGGGACAGCATTCCGAATTCTGTTTCCCGCGGCGGCAAATAAAAAAAACGATGAAAAATGACGAAGAAACGACGGGCTACTGACATGAAACCTGCGAGCACCGAGTGGACTTACGGCGACGACGGAAAGGCGCGCATCCTGGTCGTCGACGATGATCCGAGACTGCTTTCCGGCCTTGCTTCACTGCTCAGAAGCAAGGGGTACGAGGTCACCGAAGCGGAAGGTGGGCGCATGGCCTGTCGCATCCTTGAGACCGAATCGTTCGACCTGGCAATGCTGGATCTTCGCATGCCCGATGTGGACGGATTCGGTGTGATGGAACGCCTGTCATCAGAACAACCAGAATGTGGCGTGATTGTCGTGAGCGGTGAAAGCTCGTTCAGCTCCGTCAGCCGCGCCCTGCGCCGGGGAGCACTGGACTATATCCGCAAACCGTTCGACCCGGAAGAACTGCTGGCAACGGTCGATGGCGTGCTCGGCAAGCGTTCTCTGCTTCGCGCCCACGAGCACATACGAATGCGCCTGGAAAAGTCCGAGGAACTGCATCGCTACATCGTCAACAGCTCACCCGATATCGTTTTCATGCTCGATGGCGACGGGCATTTCTGTTTTGTGAACAGCAAGATTGAGAGCCTGCTTGGCTACCAACCCGCTGAGCTGTGCGGGCGTCACTTTCGCCACATCCTGGATGACCGGGACATCGCCCGGGGAACCTATGCCCTGAAAGGCCCGAATATCAGCGCCGACAATCCCCGGACACTGGAAGTTCGCCTCAAGACCCGAGGCAGCCGCAAAGCCACCCGACACTTTGAAATTACCGCGTTTCCGATTGACCCGGAAACCTGGCCCCACACCAATCACGACGACGGCAAGTACGATGGCCGCGAGGCACGCTACTACGGCACTGCCCGCGATGTGACCGAGCGTAAGGAAGCGGAAGCCTTTATCAACTTCCAGGCCTACCACGACTTGCTGACCCGACTGCCAAACCGCGCCCTGTTCAAGGACCGGCTCGACCTGGCCATCACCCACGCGCGCCGCAGTGAGCAGAAGCTGGCCGTGATGTTCCTGGACCTTGACCGCTTCAAGGTCATCAACGACACGCTGGGACATGCCATGGGCGATCGTCTGTTGCAGGCTGTCACACAGCGACTGGAACGGTGTCTGCGCAAAGGGGACACCCTGTCACGCTTCGGTGGCGATGAATTCACTCTGCTGTTGCCGTCGATCCACGGTTACGAGGACGCAAGACAGATTTCAAAGAAGTTGATCAAGGCCTTGCGCGCGCCTTTCCAACTGGGCGAACACGAAGTTTTCGTAGGTGTGAGCATTGGCATTGCCACCTACCCGGAAGCCGGCGAATCCATGGATCAACTGATCCAGAACGCCGACATTGCCATGTATCACGTCAAAGCACGGGGCAAGGATGGCTATCGCTTCTACTCGGAGAGCATGAGCATTGACACGGCCAACCGCCTGAGCCTGGAAAGAGATCTTAGGATGGCACTGGAGCGCGATGAGTTGCGGGTGTTCTATCAGCCGCAAGTCTGTTCCTCGAGCAATCGCGTGGTGGGTTTGGAAGCGCTGGTGCGCTGGCAACATCCGGAAAGGGGATTGCTCTATCCACGGGACTTCCTGCCGCTGGCGGAAGAAACCAAACTCATTGCCAAACTCAGTGAATGCGTACTCGACCAGGCCTGCCATGATGTCGGCCAGTGGATTCGAGAAGGACACAGCGACCTGCGACTGGCCGTAAACCTGTCCCCGGTCCAGGTGGAGCACCCAAGGTTTGTAGAGACCCTGATGGCTCAACTCCAGGCCCACGGCTTCCCGCCCCAAAACCTGGAAATCGAGATCACTGAAAACGTGATCATGAACGATCTTGAGCAGATCAGTCAGAAACTCCGGGAATTAGCGTCATTGGGCGTCAGAATTGCCATTGATGATTTCGGCACCGGCTACTCCTCCCTGAACTACATTCACCGGCTGCCCATTCACACCCTGAAAGTGGATCAGTCCTTCGTCAAAGCCATTCGCAGAGGCGAAGATGGTGCCTGTATTGTAAACGCCATTGTCGCCATGGCCCATGGACTGAAACTTCAGATCGTGGCGGAGGGTGTGGAAACGGACGAACAGCTCACCTACCTCAAAAGCCTGGGATGCCACCAGGTTCAGGGATTCTTCTACGGCCCGGCACGGCCTGCAGACGTCATCGGCAAAACCCTCGGACATACCCCGGCGCGCGCCGTAGCTTTTTAACCTCCCGCATTATCGATACTCCATTGTCGGACAGTCAGATCTAAAATGTTGATCTGGTTTGCAAAGTGTTGCTGTTCGTTACGTTATGTATCTGGAAATGCGCGGTACTGCACATAATTCCCCCACCGGCTTCTCTAAGCTCAAATCCATCAGGCGCTTCCTTCAATTCACCTGACGGTGAATCAACAATCACAAGAAGAATGGAAGCATCCCCAGGATATGGACAGGCAGAAGTCACCATGCGCGATAAATACAAATACATTGGCCCGGTATACGATTTTCTGAGCAACCTCTACAGCGGCAAGAACATCCATCGCTGCAAGACTGCCATGCTCGATGTGGAAACCGTCAAGCCCGGCGCCCGCATCCTGTTTGCAGGCGTGGGCCATGGCCGTGACGCGATCCGTGCCGCAGAGCTGGGCGCGGACGTGACCGTGGTGGACCTCTCCGAGACCATGCTGCGCAAGTTTGCCGAAGCCCAGGAAAAAGAGGCGCCGCACCTGACCATCCGCCGCATTCACAGCGACATCATGAAGGTCGATGAGTTCGAACAGTACGACATGGTGGTCGCCAACTTTTTCCTCAACGTGTTTGACGAAGACATGATGGTGCGGGTGCTGGAGCATCTGATCCGTCTGGGCAAGGCCGACGCCAGGGTGGTTGTGGGTGACTTCTGCTACCCCACCGGCAACATTGTGGCCCGCCTGTTCAAGAAGATGTACTGGTACATGGCCGTCTTCATCTTCTGGCTGTTCGCCAACAATGCCTTCCACAAGATTTACAACTACCCCGAACACATGCAGCGCCTTGGCCTTCACGTTACCGAGAAAAAGCATTTCAAGCTGCTGAACATGAACTGTTACTGGTCAATCCTGGGACGGAAACAGGTGTAGACACGAGGCCTCACGCCGGATTTAAAACAATAAACGGGGGAGTTTCACAATGTCAGACCAGATCCTTTCACTCGATGGCGTACGCTCTCTGGACGAAGGTGTATTTACCTTTCCGGAGCGCATCAGTTACCTCAAGAAGTACGGCACCCATTCCCAGTCGTTCTCGACGTTGCAACCTGAGATGCAGTATTTCGATGTGCCCGGCGTTGGCTACCTGGCGTATATGCGCAAATGGGGCGGCACGTTCGTGCTCTCCGATCCTGTCACCGCACCGGAACACTTTGAGGTGATCCTGGAACAGTTTCACCAACGCTTCCCTTCCGCCTGCTACATCCAGGTATCCAAGCCTGTCGTGGACTACCTCTACCGCCGCTTTGGCCTGTTTGGCACCCAGTTTGGCAGCGAATCCCGTATCAACCTGAAAAACTGGTCGCTCAGCGGGAAGAAGAAACAGATCCTGCGCACGGCCCTCAACCAGGCGGAAAAAAACGGCATTACCGTGAAGGAGCGCTTCAGCGATGACCACACCCGCGAAATTTCCGATGCCTGGATTCGCACCCGTAAATGCAAGAGCAAGGAGATCCGTTTCCTGATACGTCCCATGGAGATGGAGTACCGGGAGAACGAACGCCATTTCTACGCGTACCAGGATGGCAAGGCCGTGGGCTTTATCTACTTCGACCCCATCTACCGCAATAACGAGATCATCAGTTACGTGCCCAACATCTCAAGGGCCAACGCGGATTTCCGCCAGGGTATTTTCTACACCCTGATGGCCCATGCCATGGATGTGTTCAAGGCCGAAGGCGTGCCCTATCTGGACCTGGGTTTAATTCCGCTATCCCTGGACCCGGCTACCGAGCACCAGGAAAGCCGACTGCTCAAGCGCATCATGCACGGCCTGTATGAGAAGGGGAACTTCCTTTACAACTTCAAGGGCCTGGAATTTACCAAGTCACGATTCCGTGGCGACAACTTTAAAACCTACTGTTGCCACCGCCGATCCTTACCGGCACTGGAGTTCCTGGCCATGTTCAAGCTGACCCGCTTGCTATAGCACCGACTACCGACGAGGACCAGTTACCACGGATGTCGTTGGTGGCCAGGCTGAGCCCATCCAGGAACTCCCCGATACCTCGTGGGATGTCCCCGGAAAACAGGGCGGCATCAACCACATCCCCATCGCTGTTGAGGGCCATAAGACTTTTCACTTCCAGCCCCTGCTGTTCGAATAACCAGGCCGCTCGGCGGGCGATGGCCTCTCCGGAATCCACCCAGTGTTTTACGGTCGGCAACTGGCTCTGCAGCAGATCCTTTATCAGCGGGTAATGAGTGCAGCCCAGAACCACAGTGTCCACACCCACGTCCCGGAATGGTTGCAATGCCACGGACAAGGCCTGCTCGGGGACTGGCGAACCGGACACCAGATTTTCGATCCATTGCACCAAGTCCGGATGCCCCAGCCGTTCCACCGTGCAATCACTGGCAAACTCGTCAATCAGGTCTGCAAGGTAGGGCCGACGAACAGTGGCGGGGGTGGCCAGCAGACCAATACGGCGGTTTTCAGACACCGCCGCCGCAGGCTTTACCGCCGGCACCACGCCGATCACCGGTATCGGTGTCATGGTCCGAAGATGCGGCAATACCACAGTGCTCGCAGTGTTGCACGCCACCACAATGACATCACAGGGAAATTCCGACAGCGCCAGCCGGATCAGTGTCTGGCTGCGCTCAATGACCACCGCTTCCGGCTGGGCGCCGTAAGGAAAGCCAGCGTTATCAGCCAGGTACACCAACTTCACCCCCGGCAACTGTTGGTGGATACAAGCAGCAACGCTCAATCCGCCAACGCCTGAATCAAAGACCAGCACTCTTGGCGCAGTCACGACGATGCCCCCTGCCCTTTAATTTCCCGCACCATGGCCTGGATCAGGCCGCCGGAGATGGTGGTCACCGGCGGCACAGGTGGCATATCGCCCGGCAGAAACCAGTCCGCTTCCGCAATTTCGTCTTCCTGCAGCACCAGCTCGCCCCCGGCGTAGTCTGCAAAAAAGCCCAGCATTAACTGATGGGGAAACGGCCATGGCTGAGAGGAGTGGTAGCGAACCCCACTAACCTCAAGGCCGGTTTCCTCTTTCACTTCCCGGGCAACCGCCGCTTCAATGGTTTCACCCGGCTCCACAAAGCCCGCAATCAGGCTGAAATAATGACGCTTTGTCCGCGATGACCGGGCCAGCAACATGCGTTCACCACGGCGGATAACCACAATTACGCAGGGCGCCAGCCTGGGATACCAGGGAATGCCGCAGGGCTTGCACCACTTGGCCCTTTCCAACGGGTGCAGCTCTGTCAATTCACCACAGCGGCCGCAGAAGCGGTGATCCCGCCACCACTGATGCACCTGGAACGCGGTGCCCAGCATTTCCGCGGGAGCATCCTCCATCAGCAGCAGCGCTTCCCGAAGCGTCACCCGTTCTGTAGACCCGGCCAGTCTGGCCGCGTCGGCTTCGGCCACGTAGACAGGCTTGCCGTCCATCTGGCCAACATACACCGGCCCGATATCACCGTGCGTACTAGGGGCAATCATCCGCCAGGGCTTCAGCCAGCCAGCGTCGGGCTTCAGCACCGCATCACCGTCGATGGCCAACACAAGATCGTCATCGTCGGGCCCTTTCGAAGACCAGCCGGGAGTCCATAACGCCATAATCCGTGTCCAGAAGCTATTATGTGGGTAGAGCTGGAAATGTATCACAGCGGCACAACACAACAGAACGACCGCATGGCTTTCCGCACTGCACGCAACCAAGTAAACTTACCGCCTGTTTTGTGAACCGGAGCGACCGTTTATGCGTTTTTTCCTGGGCCTTCGCAGCCTGATCCTGACCCTTTTCCGCAAAATCCTGTTTTTGTGGGTCCGGACGGATGTGAGCGGCAACAGCGTGGAAGCCCTGGGAGTAGACCCGGAAAAACCGGTTTGCTACGTACTGCAGTACAGCTCGCTGTCCAGCCGATTGGTCCTGGAACAGGAGGTGCTGCGAGCTGGCCTGCCTGGTGCCGAGTCGTCCCTGCCGGTCAAGAACGGTCCGAACCACTCCTTCTTTTTTCTCTACCGTCGGATTGGTGGTCTTTTCCGTCGTCGCCAGACGCCCGTTCCCACCGGTGAGTTCCGGGCGCTGGTTCGCCATGGCCTGGAACACCCTGAGCAGGATGTTCAGATCGTCCCTGTATCGCTGTTCTGGGGGCGCTCCCCGGACAAGGAAAAATCGCTGGTCAAACTGCTGCTGTCCGACACCTGGTCCGTGGCTGGACGTTTGCAGAAATTCCTGATCATCATGGTGCATGGGCGTAGCACTTACGTGCAGTTCAATCAGCCCCTGTCCCTGAAGCAGGTGATTGACGAATACCGCCATAGTGAGGAACGCGCCAACCGTAAGCTCGCCCGCATTCTCCGTACCCATTTCCGCAGGGTGCGCCAAGCCGTGCTCGGCCCGGACCTGTCTCACCGCCGCACCTTGGTGGGTGGACTGGTGCGGACCCAGGCGGTCAAGGAAGCCATCCGGGAAGCTGCCCGAAAGGATGACATCCCCCCGGAAAAGGTGCGCGCCAAGGCGTACAAATATGCGGACGAGATCGCTGCCAGCATGTCCATCGTGACCATACGCTTCCTGGAAGTGGTGCTGTCTTGGCTGTGGAATCGTATCTACAACGGCATCGCTATCAACAACATCCGCGTTGCCAAGGAAGAAGCCCAGGACAATGCCGTGGTGTATGTTCCCTGCCATCGCTCCCATATTGATTACCTGCTGCTGTCCTACGTGCTCTATAAGAACGGGCTGATGCCCCCGCACATTGCCGCCGGCATCAACCTGAACATGCCTATTGTTGGCCCCATCCTGCGACGCGGCGGCGCGTTCTTCATGCGTCGGAGCTTCCGTGACAACCCGCTCTACGCCACCGTGTTCAACGAATACATGCACGTGATGTTCTCCCGAGGCTATTCCGTTGAGTACTTCGTGGAGGGCGGGCGCAGCCGCACGGGCCGCATGCTCCAGCCTCGGCCCGGCATGCTGTCCATGACCGTCCGCAGCTTTCTGCGAGACCATCGCAAGCCCATCGTGTTCGTCCCGGTATACATTGGTTACGAGAAGGTGATGGAAGGCCGTTCTTACCTCGGTGAACTACGGGGCAAGAAAAAACAGAAAGAGAGCGTGTTCGCGATTGCCAAGACCGTTCGCAAGTTGAGCAACTCGTTTGGCCAGGTCGCTGTAAACTTCGGTGAAGCCATTCCCCTTGCTGAGGTATTGAACGAAGTCGAACCAAGCTGGCGGGAAGAAGCCTACGATTCCGAATACCGGCCAAAATGGCTCAATCAGGCGGTGTCTGAACTGTCCAATCGTGTTGCGTCCAGCATTAACGCATCTGTCGCCGTCAATCCCATTGGCATGACTGCAACGGTTTTGCTGGGCACCGATCGCCTGGCTATGGATGAAGGCCAGTTGATTCGCCTGATGGACCAGTATGCCGACCTGCTGAAAGCCTTTCCCTACGCCGACACCATCACGCTGCCGGAAGGTAGTGGCAAAGATTGGGTCGACTACTGCGAAAACATGGGCCTGATCACGCGCCAGCCCCAGAAACTGGGTGACATTATCGCGCTGGAAGGCAGCAACGCGATCCTGATGACCTATTACCGCAACAACATCCAGCATCTGTTTGCCCTGCCGTCTCTGATCGCGAGCCTGTTTGAGAACAAGAACTCCCTGCGCCGGGACAAAATTGAGTTCCTGGCCAGCGTGGCGTACCCCTATCTGAAATCCGAACTGTTCCTCAAATACGACGCCGAGGAGATTGACGGGGTCATCAACCAATGGATCGACGTCCTATTGGAGAAAGGGTTGCTGTTCGAAGAAGAGGAAGACAGGATCAGCCGCCCTGAGGAAGGCACCGATGCCATGCTGCGCCTGCGGGTGCTGTCACGGTTCATCATCCAGACCCTAGAACGCTATCACATTGCCATCGGCATCCTGCGCAAATACGGGTCGGGTAAGATTACCGCCGGCGAACTGGAAGAGCAGAGCACGCTTCTGGCCGAACGTATGTCCATCCTGTTCGGCCTCAATGCGCCGGAGTTCTTCGACAAGACCCTGTTCCGTAACTTCATCGCCAACATGCAGCACAATGGCGTTATCACCACCGATGACGACGGACTGTTGTGCTACACCGACGGCCTGGATGAAGTAGCGGAAGACGCACGGTTGGTGCTAAGTGTGGAAAAACGCCAGGCCATTCAGCAGGTGACCATGCTTGGAGCCTGAACGCGACCGGTGACCTATCCGGCAGGAAACGCCTTGATGGAGTAGATATCGTACCGGCTGCTCTTTCCTTCAATACGGGTGGTGGGTTCGGGGCCACTCACTGGCTCCGCCTTGCGCGGGCGTTTGACGACAACCCGATAGGTTGCCACTGCCAACGCGGCCTTCAACAACGCTGGTGAATCATCGTCGTCTCCCACCACCGTGCGAAACACCTGCATTTCCTTCTTGACCAGGGCCGACTTGTCGCGATGGGGAAACATCGGGTCAAGGTAGATCACATCCGCGGCGCCCGCGCCCGCCTGCGATAACCAGTCGATACTGCTACCCGACTGCAATGCCATCCGGGCGACAATGGGCGCGCTCTGCTCGTTCAGGGCCGCACGGGAAAGTCCATCACTAAGCAACGCATGGATAACCGGCGAACGTTCGAAAAGGGTTAACCTGCAGCCCAGGGAGGCCAGTACGAACGCGTCCTGGCCAAGACCGGCCGTTGCATCCAGAACATGAAGGGGCTGGCGGGCTTTCTTCAGGCCAACAGCCTTGGCAATCAGTTGTCCGGTGCCACCGCCGTGTTCTCTCCGGTATCCCGCCTTTCCGGTCACGAACTCGGCTCTGACAGGCCCTGGAGCCCCCTTGCCGGTAACCTGCAGGCCAAGACCATTTTCATCCAGAAACAGCAGCACTGGGTAATCCCGCACGTCTCGCGGACGAAGCGTACCCAGCAAAGGCAACGATAATGCTTCAGACAGGGAACGTGCAGCGTGGAGATCGCCAAGGGGGCTGCAGCCAACTGCAAGTTCAGACAGGGTGTTTCCTGGCGACATCAAACCAGGATATCGATGCCTGAGAGCCCTGCATCCGCAATATCGCCTCCGGCGGCGACATCGGCAAACGTGGACAGGGCTCTGGAGGTGCCCAGGGAAACTTCATCGGCACGGAAACGCTCCAGGCGCACGTCCTCCGCGGCTTGACGTGCCTCGACACGGCGTTCTATCGACTCAGCAGAAGGAACCGGCCGTTGTTCGGCGTTGGGGGGCCGTGCATCGGTGAGATCACGGCGAACGGCCTGGCTGTCGTTATCGGGGGCGGACGCAGGCGCACGAGCGATGTCACTGCGCTCACGAACCGGGCTGCTGTTGCCGGACTGGAAAGGAAGACTGCTGTTTGGGTTAACACCACCGATCATTCTGGCACACCGGTTAAAAAGACCACAGGTAGTGGATTATGGAAGATCCTGGACCAATTTTAAAGCAGGCTGTTCAATGTTTGCACTACCAGAGCATGACAAGCAACAGCAGACCGAGTACCAGGCGGTATATAACGAACGGCATCAGGCCAAGTCTCTCAAGGAACTTGAGAAACAGGTGGATACAGACCACTGCACTGACAAATGACAGCGCAGCACCCAGGGCAATAGCCGCCCAGTCGGTTGCCCCGCCCTGCTCCACCAGCTCCAGGGTTTTCAGCAGACCGGCGGCGAGAATCAGCGGGATCGACAACAGGAACGAGAATCGGGCGGCGGCCTCCCGTCCAAACCCGAGAAACAGAGCCGCCGTGATGGTAATACCGGATCGGGAGGTGCCCGGAATGAGAGCCAGCGCCTGGGCCACGCCAATGATCACCGCATCTTTCATGGTCAATGCCGGCAGGTCCCGGTTGCGACGTCCCACCGCGTCCGACCACCACAGCACCAAACCAAAACCGATGGTCGAAACTGCAATCACCAACCCGGAACGCAGGGAGGTTTCAATGAAATCATTAAGCAACAGACCAGCCAGTCCGGCTGGAATGGTGCCGGCGATGACCGCCCACGCAAGGCCACTATCCTGCCCGACACGGCCCCGAACCGTATCTCCAACCCAGGCAACCGTGAGACGGCCCACTTCCGCGCGAAAGTACCAGATCACCGCTGCCAACGTCCCTACATGCACGGCGACATCGAACGCAAGGCCTTGATCCGGCCAGCCAAATACCTGTGAGGGAAGGATCAGATGGGCCGAACTGCTGATCGGAAGAAATTCCGTCAGCCCCTGTATAACGGCCAATACAATAATGTGCCACAGTTCCATCGGCAGTGATTCCGGGTGGTAGCAGTGAGGTTGTTGTTAGCGGCCGGGCAGTTTTTTCCAGGCCACTTCATCACGAATGTATACCGGTTGTGCCTGTTCGGCCGGCACCCCGGCACCCGCATGAAAGGCACGGGCGGCGATCTCCGCCACTCTGGAAGCCCTGGGAACCAGAGTCTCGTCGATGCGGTCCATGGTTGCGGCAACATCGGCCGGGAAATTTTCTTTCAGGCTCCACCCCTGACCGGCACCAAACCACCGGGATGCGCCATCGGCCAGAGTCACAGACGCCGGAGCGCAGACCTGCTCGTGACCCATCAACTCCGGTTGCCCATCTCGGCACATATAACAGGCCCAATAGGCTTCACCCATGCGGGCATCGAAGGCCACTGCAACGGCGTCGCCGTCCAGCATTTGCCAATGCTGTATCGCATCCTCAGCAACGGCTGCCAGGGATGACACTGGAATAACGGGGATTCCGAGACCATAGGCCAGGCCCTGGACAACCCCCGTAGCAATGCGAAGGCCCGTGAACGAGCCCGGACCACAGGCAAATGCGAGCGCATCGAGGTCCGCCGGCACCAGTTCCTTCTCGGCGAGAAGCTCGCGGATCATCGGCATCAACAGGCGGGTGTGTCCGCGGGGAGCCAGCTCGAACCGCTCCACCAGGCTGTTATCCACCAGCAGGGCTGCTGAGCAGCCCTCTGATGAGGTATCCAATGCCAGTAGTTTCACAGGGTTACTTCAGTTGGGTAAGAATCTGGTCGCGAATGTCATCCAGGCTGCCCACGCCTTTTACGCGCACATATTTCGGCGCAGCGGCAGGGGCTTCTTTCGCCCAGTCCTGATAGTAACCGACCAGTGGCGCGGTTTGCTCGTGGTAGATCTTCAGGCGTTTACGGACGGTTTCTTCCTTGTCGTCCTCGCGCTGGATGAGGGCATCGCCAGTCTCGTCGTCTTTACCTTCGGTCTTGGGCGGATCGTACTTCACATGATAGATGCGACCACTGCCCTCGTGCACCCGACGACCTGACAGACGGCTTACGATTTCCTCGTCATCAACGGCGATTTCCACCACATAGTCAATAACAATACCCTGGTCTTTCAGGGCCTCGGCCTGGGGAATAGTGCGGGGGAAACCGTCGAGCAGGAAGCCGTTCTTGCAGTCAGGCTGCTTAACCCGTTCTTCGATGAGCGCAATGATGATGTCATCAGACACCAGGCCGCCAGAAGCCATCACTTCCTTGACCTGCTTGCCAAGATCGGACTCGGCTTTCACCGCCGCGCGAAGCATGTCGCCGGTCGAAATCTGCGGGATTTCAAACCGTTCGGTGATGAACTGGGCCTGCGTACCCTTGCCTGCGCCTGGCGCGCCTAACATGATGATTCTCATAACGCTGTGCTCCCGTTGTAGTCATTATCATTTGAAAAGCTGTTGCAAAACCCGGCGGCTTTGCGACAGCTTCTCGGCAGCAACGAGCCCGCAGCCCCTGCCAAGGAAGGCGCATTATACGAACTCAGCCCCCTCATAGAAAGTGGACCTCCGTAGCATGCACCAAAAGGTTACATCGGGCTGTGAGTTGCGGCTGTAGCTGATAGTGCTCGACGGTCAGGATGACAGGGATAACGCCAGCGCGTCCAGCTCCCCGGAAACGCTGTCAATCTCCTCGTTCAAACGAGCAACGTCCCCTTCGGAAAGCCCGAGGGACGACGCAAGGGAGGCGACATCATCCGGGTTGAACTCATCCCCAATCCCCCTTTCCTTCAGCAGCCCATTGGCCAGCTGGACCATGAGCACATACTGTTCATGCTCGCCATGGTAGCCCTCCTGCTGATGCATGCCCGCGGCCTTGACCACCGGGTCAGGCAGCTCCCAAAGTCGGTGAAGGATGCCACCAATGGCGCCGTGGCCAACCGCCAGCATCTGTTGATCGTTGCTGGCCCCGAACACCTGTTGCTCCAGCGAGTGCATGCTGGCGTCGGGATTGGCTTCCCGCAGCGAATTCAGCTCGTCAAACTCCTGGGGAAACAGGTGGCCGATCAGCAGTAGGCCGAAGTTGTGCAGCAAGCCACACAGATACGCCAGGCCTTTATCGGAATGGCACTTTGGCGCCATACGCTGGCAAACAAACGCGTTGTACAGAGAGTGGCGCCAGAACTGGTCCATCCCCAGCATGCCCTGACGGGGCACTTCGAAAGCGCGCACGGACGCAATACCCAGCGCGATATGGGCCACACGATCAAACCCAAGAACCCGGGTCACCGCTTCCTGCACCGAGTTGATCTGACCGGGATAGTTGAACAGGGCAGAACGGGCATAGCGCATGATCTGCGCGGTAAGGCTGGGATCAAACTCTATCAGCTCGCCCAGTTCGCGGGCGGTCGCCTCGGAATTGGCCGTCAAACGGAGAATGCGCAGCGCCAGCGCTGGCATGGGCGGCAGACGGTAAAGCTTCTGCAGCTTGTCGGCCACTTCTTCCAGCGTCAGGGCATCACGCTCATCGTTGTTTTGCCCGCGAATCGCCAGGTGGCCCTGAGTGGCATCCGCCAGGGCCCTTGCCAGAGAGGTGCGGTCCAACTCGAGAAGCGTGTTGTCGGTCCCGCAGCACATGAGGGTGCGGGGGTATCCCAGGATATCCTCATCAACGAGTACCGGCAGATCGTAGGCAGCCCCGACCGGCGGCTGGAAGCCCGGATCACAGTCGGCAAACAGCCGGGCGGACTGGCGAGCCGTTAACGGCTGCAGGCGTCGGCCAGTTTGCTTGTGCACCAGGTCCATATCCAGACTGGTGTTGTAACCGTGAACGGCCATGACGACGCCATTGATGTCGATCAGGGGCGTTGCCCGGATAAACTCATCCTGAGGACGCCCGGACGCCATGACCGCGGCGTCAAAGCTAAGTACCTGATCAATCTCAAGTTCCCGATAGGCAATTCCTTTGCCGGTTAAAAAGCGTTCCAGTCTTGCCGCTAACGCCACGGCGTTACTCCTGTTTTTTATGATCCGCTGAACCTGCTTTAGCCGGTGTTCCGCATGCCGGCCGCAATACCGGCCATGGTTACCTTGAGTGCGCGCTCAACCATCTCGGGCACTTCGCCCTTGCCCTCGCCCTCACGGTCACGCTTGAGCAGTTCCGCCTGTAAATAGTGTAGCGGATCAGTATACGGATTACGTACACGCATGGAATGGGCAAATACAGGTTCCTGTTCCAGCAAGGTGTCCTGCTGCTTCAATTCCAGCAAATGGCGGATGCAGCCCAGCAGGCGCTCCCGCAGGTTCTTGCCGAGTTCAAGCAGTTTTGGATCATCGACCAACGTCTTTTCGTAGTAGCTGGCAATTCGCAGGTCAGATTTTGCCAGCACCATTTCCAGCATATCCACGTAGGTTTTGAAGAACGGCCATTGCTGCATCATCTCCCGCAGCACCGGCACGCGGTCGTTGTGAAATGCCTCCTCCAGGGCAACGTCGCTACCCAGCCAGCTGGGTAGCATCATCCGCATCTGGGTCCACGCGAAAATCCAGGGAATGGCCCGCAGGCTTTCCACGCCACCGCCGGGTTTGCGTCGTGCCGGGCGGCTACCCAGGGCCAGCTTGCCCAGCGCCTGTTCCGGAGTGACCTGGCGAAAATAGGGAACAAAGTCCGGATTCTCCCGAACCACGTCACGGTATGCTTTGAGGGAGCGTTCGGTGAGCCAGTCCATAGCCTCCCGCCATTCCGGCTCTGGCCCTCGCGGTGGCGCCAGGGTGGCTTCAATCACCGCCGTGGTGTACAGCGTCAGGCTCTGTTCCGCCAGCCGGGGAAGGCCAAACTTGAAGCGGATCATCTCGCCCTGCTCGGTGATCCGGAAACTGCCGTTCACCGAACCCGGCGGTTGAGACAGGATTGCACGGTTGGCCGGGCCACCACCACGGCCGACGGTGCCACCGCGGCCATGAAACAGCGTGAGGTGGACGCCATACTGATTGGCGACCTCGGTGAGCTTTTCCTGAGCCTGGTACTGAGCCCACGCGGCCATCATCTGACCAGCGTCTTTGGAGGAATCGGAATAGCCGATCATGACTTCCTGCCGGCCTTCGCAATAGTCCCGATACCAGTCCACGCTGTAGAGCGCCGCCATACTGTCAGGGGCGCCGCGCAGGTCATCCAGGGTCTCAAAGAGGGGCACTACCCGCATCGGGTTTTTCATACCCGCTTCACGTAGCAGCAAAATCACGTTCAGCACATCCGACGGTTTGCTGGCCATAGAGATGACATAGGAACCCAGCGCTTCCGGCGTCTGCTCTGCCACCACTTCGCAGGTAGCCAGCACCTCGGCGACTTCGTCGGAGGGTTTCCAGTGCCTGGGAATCAGTGGCCGGCGCCCCTTGAGTTCGCGCACCAGGAAATCCTGGCGTTCCTGTTCGGACCAGGACAGATAATCGCCCAGCCCCAGGTAATCCACCATTTCCGCAACCGCCTCGGCATGACGGGTCGACTCCTGGCGGATGTCCAGGCGAATCAGAGGCAAGCCAAAGGTGTGGGCGCGGCGAATGGTGTCCAGCAGCGGACCATTGGCAATGGATTCCAGCCCGCAGTCCACCAGGGACCGATAACAAAGCTCCAGCGGCCCTGTGAAGTCCTCGTTGGCAAACAGAATGCCGGTGGCGTCGGAGGGCTCGCCGGCAACCCTGGCTTCCGCCCAGTCCCGGGTTTTGATCAGTTTTTCCCTCAGCCCGGCCAGCACCTGGCGATAGGGCTCCCGGGTATCACCCACGACGTCCCGCAGCTCATCACTGGCCTGCCACATGGACAATTCCGCTCGCAGGGACTGGATGTCCCGCAGGTAGAGATCGGCTGCCATCCAGCGGCCCAGCAGGAACACCTTGCGGGTTACTTCATGGGTTACATTGGGGTTGCCATCGCGATCACCGCCCATCCAGGAGGCGATCCGGATGGGCGACGCGTCCAGCGGTAACCCCTTCCCCGTGGCGTCTGAAAGCGATAGATCCAGGCTTCTCAGAAAACGCGGCAATGCCTGCCACAGACTGTTCTCAATAACGGCAAATCCCCACTTGGCTTCGTCAACCGCCGTCGGGCGCTCATGCCGAATCTCATCCGTGTGCCAGGCTTCGGTGACCAGTTGCGACAGGCGTCCGACGATTTCATCACGCTCCGCGGGCAACAGGTCTTCATGATCCAGTCGGGCCAGGCAATCGGACATTTCGTCGTACTTCATGATCAGCGTACGGCGGGCCACTTCGGTGGGATGTGCTGTCAGAACGTACTCGATACGAAGGTCAGCCACTCGCCTGTGCAGTTCATCGGCACTGACGCCACCGTCTTTGAGGCGGCCAAACACCTCTTCGAGGGATTCCACCATCAGGTCCGATTGATGACCCCGCTTGCGGCGGATGCCGTGGTATTGTTCCGCCAGATTGGCCAGGTTCAGGAACTGGTTAAAGGCGCGGGTTACCGGCAGCAACTCGTCATCACGAAGCTTGCCCAGCAGGTTGACCAGGCGCTGGCCGGAACCGCTTTCCTGGCGACGGTCGGCCTTGGCAGCCGCCCGCACTTCTTCTATCAACTCGTAGCAATCTTGCCCGGGGTGACGCTGGATACTCTGCCCCAGCAACTCGCCCAGCATGCGAACGTTTTCTCGAAGGTCAGGGTGTAGCTCAGTCACATTGACGTCCTTTTAAATTGACGGAGGCGAAGTAAACTAACGATACTGTTTACTCTTATAAAGCCTTTCTAACGATTAAAGCCTGTCGCCGCAAGGAGTATCCATGAAAGTAACCGATCTGCCCAAACACTGGGAAAGCAAGAAAGAGTCTGTTGAGCGCAGCCACGATTACAATCTCCGCTTGCCGCTGGAAGATGCCGCGCGCATAGCAGCACTGGCCGAGCTTTACCCGGACCGTTCAGAGAGCGACATACTGAATGACATGATTGGCGCCGCGCTGGACGACCTGGTCAGGCTGAGCCCGTTGAAGGACAAGCTGGAAGGCAAGGATAAATAAAGCGGGGGCACTTCTCTGCGGGGTGGCGAAGCCACCCCGTCGGGTATCACAGGGCCGTCGCGATCAATCAGGCGTTGGCCTGATCAGGCAACCGATTCGAGCTGGCGCGCCTTCAGCCGCTGGATATGCTTCTGGCTGAGACTGATGAAGCGCGGGGTCATCCCCTGATCTTCATAGATTTCGAAGCCGTCTTCATCGAACGCAACAACCTTAGACCCCTGAACGTACGGAAAGCTGGTTTCCAGCTCATCAAGGGCAGCGGAAATCAGGTCTCGCATCAGGTCCTGGGAAGACTTCATCGGATACAACGCGGCCAGTTTTTCCAGTCGCTTGTGATGCTGGTCAGAGAGGTCGGCAAAATACGCATCACGGGTCAGCCGACCACGTGCGTGCTTGTCCCAGTAGTTGACCAGATCTTTGATTTTCATGGTGCCTTCACTCCTGCATCTTCTTGGTGGCCCACAGGGTGCACGAAGTGTGTGCATCCTTAACCGGAAGTGTAGACGAAGCGACCGCACCAGGGGCGGAAAACTTGGTAACGGATTGTACTTATCCGTTACCTTTTACGAGTCTTTTCAACCCCTTTGACGGCTTGCCAGACGGCGTCCAATGCCTCCAGCGATTCGCCATCAAGATCACGGCCTTCGCGTTCGAGGTGCTCCTCAATAGCACGGAATCGCATCTCAAACTTGTGATTGGTGCTGTTGAGGGCCTGCTCAGGATTAACCTTCATGAAACGTGCCAGGTTGACGCACACAAACAACAGATCACCCAGCTCGTCCTCCACCGCCTCCGCCGGACCATCGCCAGAGCTCGCGTCATACCAGGCTTTCTTTAGCTCATCGATCTCTTCGTGAAGCTTGTCGAAGACCGGTTCAACCTCTGGCCAGTCAAAGCCATGGTTGGCGGCCCTGCGCTGAAGTTTCTCAGCGCGCACCATTGCGGGGAGCGTCCGGGCAATGCCGTCGAGCCGGCTTGATGGCGCAGTCTCCACAGACGCCTCCGGCTTCGCCGTCCGCTCCTCTGCCTTGATACGTTCCCAGCTCGCCTTGATGTCAGCCTCACTGGGCCGGTTGTGCGGATCGATCCTGCTTTCCAGGGTGCCTTCCGGAAACACGTGGGGATGACGCCGGACCAGCTTGCGCACGAGGTTATCAACCACCGAGTCGAAGTCGAAGTGGTTATCTTCCTTCCCCATCTGGCTGTAGAAGATCACCTGAAACAGCAGATCACCCAGTTCATCTTCCAGGTGCGGGTAGTCTTCACGGTCGATGGCATCGGCAACCTCGTAGGCCTCTTCAATGGTGTGGGGCACGATGGTCTTATAGCTCTGGCGGGTATCCCACGGGCACCCGGACTCCGGGTCCCGAAGCCGTGTCATCAAGGTTTTAAGATCGTCAATGGAATAGCTCATGATCGCTTTCGCCTGACATTAATGATGTTGGGGAGATTGCGAATCTGGGCGAGCAACTTGGCCAACTGATCAAGGCTGGAAATTTCCAGGGTAACGGTCATGGTGGCTGTGTTCTCATCCTTGTTGGACAGGGTATTGAGTGCCAGAACGTCACTTTTGGAAGACGACAGCACCTGGGTGATATCCCGCAACAACCCGGAGCGGTCGTAAGCTTCAATTTCTACATCAACGGGATACACGGCCACAGGCTGACCGCCCCAACTCACCTCGATAATCCGATTGGGCTCGAACTCCTTCAGATTCAGGAAAGTGATGCAGTCCTGCCGATGCACAGTGACGCCACGGCCGACGGTGATGTAGCCGCCAATCGGATCACCCGGCAGGGGCTTGCAGCATTTCGCCACCTGGGTCTTGAGTTTGCCAACACCCAGAATCTGGATATCCGATTCGGTGTCGTAGGGCTTGCGCCTCTGTGTGCTGAGCTTCAGATCCAGTTGCTCGGATTTCGGCTCCAGCATCTGCTGGGCGACGTTAGCCACGTGGGTGGGTCGAAGATCCCCGGCCCCCACTGCCGCATACATGTCCTCGGCAGCCTGGTAATTCACTTTGCGAGCCAGGTCGTTGAGGTCCACCTCGTACAGCGACAGGCGTTTGAACTCGTCTTCCAAAATGGCCCGACCATCGACAATGTTGCGATCGCGGTCCTGTTGCTTGAACCAGTGGGTAACCTTGGCCCGGGCACGGGAAGTCTGGATATAGCCCAGGCTCGGGTTAAGCCAGTCACGGCTGGGCGCCTGGTTATTGGACGTGAGAATGGATATCTGGTCGCCGGTCTTCAGCGGATAAGTCAGCGGCACGATACGGCTATTAACCTTGGCCCCGCGACAGGCATGACCGATTTCCGTGTGCACACGATAGGCGAAGTCCACCGGCGTCGCGCCTTGTGGCAGGTCCACCACATGGCCTTCGGGCGTGAACACATAGACCCGATCGGAGGCGACATCGGATTTGAGATGATCCGCCAGCCCGGACAGGTCGCCGAGTTCCTCCTGCCACTCCAGCACTTGCCGCAGCCAGTTGATCTTGGCGTCATAGCCCACGGACCGGTTGCCCTTATCCATGCCTTTGTAGAGCCAGTGAGCACAAACGCCAAGCTCAGCTTCCTCATGCATGGCCTGGGTACGGATCTGCACTTCCATCACCTTGCCTTCAGGGCCGATGACAGCCGTGTGCAGGGACTGATACCCGTTTTCCTTGGGATTGGCAACGTAGTCGTCGAATTCGTTGGGAATATGGCGCCAGAGTGTGTGCACGATACCAAGCGCGGCGTAACAGTCACGGACCTCAGGCACCAGGATACGGACGGCCCGAACATCGTACACCTGGGAAAAGTCGATGCCCTTGCGCCGCATCTTCCGCCAGATACTGTAGATGTGCTTCGCACGCCCTGAAAGCTCACCGTCTATTCCAGACGCAACCAGTTCGTCCTTGATGGTGGTGATGACACGCTTGATGTAGCTTTCGCGGTCAAGCCGTTTTTCATCGAGCAGCTTGGCGATCTTTTTGTAAGCGGTTTCGTGCAGGTAGCGGAACGAAAGATCTTCCAGTTCCCACTTGATGTGACCGATTCCCAGTCGATGCGCCAGCGGCGCATAGATATCAAACACCTCGCGGGCCACACGCATGCGCTTCTCTTCAGACGCGTTTTTCACCGCACGAATGGCACAGGTCCGCTCTGCAAGCTTGATCAGCGCCACCCGGACGTCGTCGATCATGGTGACCAGCATCTTGCGAACGTTATCGAGCTGGCCCTCGGTCTGGCCCAGCACATTACCCTTAAGAGGGTGATGGATGGACGATATTGCCGCCATCTGCTGAACACCATCAATCAGCCCGGCCACCTCATCGCCGAACTCCTTGCGGATGTCCTCCAGGGGAATCCGTTCCTCCCGCACTGCCCGGTAGAGAATTGCTGCCACCAGGCTGGTCTGGTCGAGGTGCAGTTCCACCAGTACCTGAGCCATTTCGATGCCGGTTCGGAAGCTGCTGGCACCCGGGGCCCAGACCCTGTCCTCGCGTACCGCCTGGACATCAATCGCGGCGGCCATTTCACAGGCCCGCCGGAACTGTTCAGCATTCTCAAGATGCGTCTGTGACTCGATCTGACGGACCCAACGCTCGATATCAACCTGGCCGTCACCCGTCACTGCATAGTCTTCGCGAACTTTTACCATATCGCTCTTGTTCTTCCTGGTCGCTTATCCGGCCATCCCTGACCGGTCCCGAGAGGCATCAATTATCCACGCGCTCGAACATCGCCATGGATTCAACATGAGTGGTGTGGGGAAACATGTCCATAACGCCCGCCCTCACCAGTCGATAACCATTACGTACCATCACCCCTGCGTCCCTGGCCAGCGTGGCCGGGTTACAGGAGACATAAACAATTCGCTTCGCACCAAAGGCTGTCAGGTATTCACACACCTCCTGGGCTCCGGAACGCGGCGGATCAATCAGGATTTTGTCAAACCCCTCCGCTGCCCACGGTTGTGCTGTGAAATCCGCCTGCAAGTCAGCGCCGTGGAATGCGACATTCGATAGCCCGTTGAGTTCCGCATTTTCCCGCCCGCGGACGACCATGGCATCGTCACCTTCCACTCCAACCACCTGCCCGGCACTGCGAGCCAGCGGCAGGGTGAAATTACCCAGTCCGCAAAACAGGTCCAACACCCGCTCACCGGGCTGGATGTCCAGCCACTCGACGGCCCGATGTACCATGTTGCGATTGATGTCCACATTGACCTGGGTAAAGTCCATGGGATGGAACTTCATGGTCAGGTCGAATTCCTCCATGTCGTAGGACAGTCGCTCTTCGCCGGTCTCGGGCCAGATTCTGTGAACCGTATCCGGCCCTTTCGGTTGCAGATAGATATGCAAGTCATGGGCCTGGCCGAAATCGATCAACGACTGCCTGTCGGAATCGCTCAACGGGTCCATGTTGCGGAATATCATCGCCGCCGAATCGTCGCCGCAGGCGACTTCCACCTGCGGTATGCGACGATAGGCGTCCATGCCATGAAGAAGTTCACGTAGCGGCGTGATGCGATCGCCGATACGCGGATCCAACACCACGCAACGATCAATATCGGTCAGGAAACTATTGCGCTTTTCCCGGAACCCGACCAGCACCGACTCCCGTGCTGGCACGTATTTCACGCCCAGCCGTGCCTTGCGACGATAGCCCAGAGCCGGGGAACGCATGGGCGCCACCCACTCATCCGGTTCAATGCCCCCAAAATGGGCAAAATGCTCCCGCAGGGTATCTTCCTTGAACCGGATCTGGGACTCGCCACTCATGTGCTGAAGACTACACCCACCACACAGGTCGGCAAAGTCGCAGGGCGGAGTCATACGCGCGTCGTCGGCTTCAAGCACTTCCACAGCACGTAATTCATCGAACTTGCTGCGTGTACTGGTAAATTTGGCCATGACCGTCTCGCCAGGTAGGGCGCCGTCGACGAACTGTGCCTTACCGTTGTCCCGGGCGATGCCCCGGCCATCGTGACTGAGGGTTTCAATCACACAGCGCACCGGTTCGCTTGGCAGGGCCTTCCTGCGTCTTCTACTCATAGAAAGTCTCTTAACTGGATTCAGGTCTTGATGGGTTCAGGCACCGGGAAACACACCGGTGGAAAGGTAACGATCACCCCGGTCACAGATAATGGCCACGATCACCGCGTTTTCAACCTGTGTGGACAGCTTGAGGGCTGCAGCGATGGAGCCACCTGATGAAACACCACAGAAAATGCCTTCCTCGCTGGCCAGGGCACGCATGGTGTCCTCAGCTTCCTGCTGGCCGATGTCCATGACCGTGTCCACACGGGTGGCATCAAAAATTTTCGGCAGGTACGGCTCCGGCCAGCGCCGGATACCGGGGATAGACGCTCCTTCCTGGGGCTGCAGGCCAACAATCTGGATATCGGGATTCCGTTCCTTGAAATACCTGGACACGCCCATGATGGTTCCGGTGGTACCCATGGAGCTGACAAAATGCGTAACCCGCCCTGCCGTCTGCTCCCAGATTTCCGGGCCGGTGGTGCGGTAATGCGCCAGCGGGTTGTCCTGGTTGGCAAACTGATCTAGCACTTTACCCTTGCCTTCCGCTTCCATTTGTTGGGCCAGGTCGCGGGCGGTTTCCATGCCTTCCTCTTTGGTGACGGTGACAATCTCCGCCCCATAGGCGCGCATCGACGCCCGACGCTCCTCGCTCATGTTCGCTGGCATGATCAGCACCATACGGTAGCCCTTGATGGCAGCCGCCATCGCCAGGGCAATTCCGGTATTTCCACTGGTGGCTTCGATCAGGGTATCGCCTGGTTTGATTTCACCCCGGCGCTCTGCTTCCTGGATCATGCTGATAGCAGGACGATCTTTCACCGAACCGGCGGGGTTATTACCCTCAAGCTTGGCCAGAATCACATTGCTGGTCTCGCCCGGAAGTCGCTGCAGACGCACAAGAGGCGTATGCCCTACATAATCTTCGATGGTCGGGAAATGCATGTTGTAACCTTCCTCAATTCTTCCGGAACCCCGCCGCCAGCGGGTAACGCCGACGACACAAGCCTGTGATACACTCCGGGTTCGCATGATACGCGGAATATCCGCAGTCTCCCAATACAGCTTCTCGCTATATCCATGACTGTGGGCTATATCCGGGGACGCCATCACGGCCAGACTGCGTGGAATCAACTATTCTGACAGGGAAGAATGCCGGATATCAGGCCGGCGACGTCAATCGGGAACTCACTATGCGGCGCTGGGGCATACGCAAAAAAGTACTGGTGGTGACACTCGTCCCCACCCTTCTGACCACGTTGATGCTGGGGCTTTTCTTCACCTACAGCTGGGTCAACAACATTGAAAGCCTCCTGCAGGATCGTGGCGAGTCGCTTTCTCGGCAGCTGTCAGCCGGCTCGGAATACGGCCTGTTCACTGCCAACAGAAGCCTGCTCAGCAGCCTCTCCAACGCCCTTCTGGAAGAGCAGGATGTGCGCTCGATTACCTTCTTCGACAGCGAGCATAACCGGCTGCTGCACACAGGCCCCGGCAGCTCCGACGATATTGGCAAGGACACGTTGACCGGCGAAGAAGCGGTACGGGTTACCCGCGCCGACAGTACTGTTTTCGTGACACCGGTCTATCTCCAGGACCTGATGATCGAAAGCATGCTTGACCCCGATTCCCGCCAGAACGTGGGGGCGGGCAAGAAACCGATCGGCTGGGTAACCGTGGAGATGTCCCACATACGCACCGAAAAGGAAACCTATAAAGCACTGCTGATTTCCCTGTTGCTCGTCTTAGGCGGCGTACTCCTCAGCCTGATGATTGCGCTACGCATGAGCCGCTCGTTTACCGATCCTGTCTTTGAACTCAATGAGGCGGTGGCCAAACTCAAGGAAGGCAAACTGGACACTCGGGTCTATACCCGCGCCGGCCCTGAATTCGAGCAATTGGAATCTGGCCTGAACGCCATGGCCGGGGAACTGAGCAAAGCCCAGGCGGAAATGCAGCAGAACATTGACCAGGCCACGGAAGACCTGAGAGAAACCCTGGAAACCATCGAAATCCAGAACATCGAACTCGATTTCGCCCGCAAGGAAGCCCTGGAAGCCAGCCGCATCAAATCGGAATTCTTGGCCAACATGTCCCATGAAATCCGCACCCCGCTGAATGGCATCATCGGCTTCACCGAGTTACTGCTTAAAAGCCCGCTACCGCGCCAGCAGCGGGATCACCTGAGCACCATCCGCAAGTCATCGGAAATACTGCTGACCATCATCAACGACATTCTCGATTTCTCCAAGATCGAGGCCGGCAAACTCATCCTCGACCGCATTCCCTTCCAGCTCCGGGACATCGTAGAAGAGGTCATGGTCATGCTGGCTCCGGCGGCTCACAGCAAGAACCTGGACCTGGTACCACTGGTCTACAATGATGTACCCGACAACATCATGGGCGATCCCCTACGGGTAAAGCAGGTGATCACCAACCTGGTCAACAATGCCATCAAGTTCACCCAGACCGGTGAAGTGGTCCTGCGCGCCAGCCTTGAAGAAGAAGATAAAGAGAGTAACCGGATCACCCTGAGACTCAGCATTACCGATTCCGGTGTCGGGCTCTCGCGAGCTCAGCAGCAGTCCCTGTTCAACGCCTTCAGCCAAGCCGACGCGTCTACTGCCCGGCAATACGGTGGCACCGGACTGGGGCTTGCGATCTCCAAGCGCCTGGTTGAGGAAATGGGCGGCAAGATCGGGCTTGAGAGTGAGCTGGGCAAGGGCTCCACGTTCTGGTTTACCCTGACCTCGGAACTGTCTTCTAACGGCGAAGCCATCGCGCCCAAAGACTCTTTGCGCGGCGAAAGGGCCATCTACCTTGACCAACAGAAAACCACCGGCCTGGCGGTAGAACATATGCTCCGGGAATGGGGCATGACGGTCGACCGGGTTTCATCACCGGGTGCCATGCAGGAGCAGATAGAGGAAGCTCAAAAAGAGCAGTCCGGTTACGCCGTTGCGGTTGTCGGCATCACCCGTCACCTGCTGAATTCAAGCCAATACTGCTCGTTAGTACGGTCCCTGGAGCTGGAGCGGGATTGCCGCACACTGCTGTTGACCCCTACCCTTGAAACTCACGATACACCGCTATCGGGGCTGGCCAGTGGCCACCTGACCAAGCCAGTATGCCGCGACTCCCTGTACGACGAACTGTTGCTGCTGGTGCACGGTATCAGCAACCGGCAACGCCAGTTGCCGGATCATTCCCATGCCATTAGCCGTGAGTTGCCAACCCAATCAACACGCGTACCCAGAGTGCTGGCGGTGGACGACAACGATGCCAACCTGAAGCTGGTAATGACCCTGCTCAACGACTGCGGCGTTGTAGCTGAGGGAGCAACCAGCGGCTTTGAAGCGCTGAGCAAGGCGCGCCAACACTCGTTCGACCTGGTTTTCATGGATCTTCAGATGCCCGGAATGGACGGGGTGGAAACCACTGAGAGATTGAGAAGCCTTGATGGCGCCAGCCATCGTACTCCGATCATTGCGCTCACGGCCCATGCCCTTGCAGAGGAGCAGGACCGCCTGATCCAGCAGGGATTCGATGGCTACCTGGCCAAACCCATTAGCAACAGCCAACTGATCGACATTATTCATGACTACACTGGCTATACCTGCCACCCCGACCCGGATGATGGACACCTGCCGGTACCCGAGGTGCGCGATACACGCCGCTCGGTTCGCCCGTCAACCAGAAAGAAACAGCCTGACTGTGTCAGCGTGGCCGAAAGCGTACAGTTGGCCGCCGGAAAAGCAGATCTGGCCGAGGAACTGTTCAGCATGCTGATCGAACAGATCCATACCGACATTAACCAGGTGCCGGCACTCTGGAGCAAAGGCGACATGGACGAGCTACTGGAGTGCGTCCACAAACTGCATGGCGCCACGCGTTACTGTGGCGTGCCGGAGTTACGCGCTGCTGCAAACCAATTGGAAACCGCCTTGAAGTGCGCAGCGCCGGATATGGAATACCAGAAAGATCAATTGCTTGCAGCCATGGAGCGCTTGCAGACCTGGAGCGAACAAACTGACTGGCAGCAGTTGTTCCGGCAGCAAAACCCTCGGCAGGCAACCGTGGACTGAGGAACGATCAGCGCCTTAGGTTCGGGCGCTTTCGAGGATTGCTTTCATATCCTTTACCGCCTCTTTGAGCCCGGTAAACACCGCCCTGGCAATGATGGCATGGCCAATGTTGAGTTCGTTGATACCCGCGATGGCGGCAACGCGTTCAGTGTTGTGGTAGTGCAGACCGTGGCCGGCGTTGACCACCAACCCTTTCTTGCGAGCGTAAGTCACTGCGTCCTGCAAGGTGTTAAAAGCCGCCTCAACAATCTGAGGGTCTGTCGCTTCCGCGTATTCCCCCGTGTGCAGTTCCACCACCGGCGCACCGCAACGGACTGCCGCATCAATCTGCGTTACATCCGGATCGATAAACAGGGAGACCTCGGCACCAACCTTTGCCAACCTGTCACAGGCTTTAGCCACCCGCGCCTCCTGGCCGTCCACATCCAGGCCGCCTTCAGTTGTCAGCTCTTCACGCTTTTCGGGCACCAGACACACACATTCCGGCCGCACCTGCTCGGCGAATGCCAGCATGGCATCGGTGACCGCCATTTCCAGGTTCATCTTGGTGGTGAGGATTTCCTTCAGCAGGAGCACATCACGGTCCTGGATGTGCCTGCGATCTTCGCGGGGATGGATGGTGATACCATCGGCACCCGCCTCTTCCGCCAGAATCGCAGCCTGTACCGGATCCGGATATCGGGTTCCCCTGGCCTGACGCAAGGTAGCAACATGATCAATATTCACACCCAGCAAAACTCTGGGCTTCATTGAGCTAGAGGTCATTACGGTCTCCTCGATGATGACTGAACAGGCTTCTGCTATGGAGCACCTTGCCCTGCAACAGGTAGTCCACAAGTACCCTTGTTACCCGCTTGGCGATGCGCCGGCACTCCGCAGATTCGAGGTCGCCATCAGCCAGCGCCAACAGTGTATCCCCGGGCAGGTTCCGGAGCCTGGAGCCCGACGAGGGCTCGGCCAGAATCCCCTGCTCCGGATCATAGCAATAAAGCCCACCGGCCTCGACCGGCTGCCCACTATCCATCGCCTGATCCCAGACGAAGTCATACCCGAGTTCCGCAGCCAGGGATTGCTCGAAACGTCGAAGAACCGGCTCCACGTCACTGGCTTCCGACAACTCAGCAATCACATCAATGTAGGCAGCAAAGAGTTGGTGGTGAGGGTCGGCCATCGGCAGCAGACGCTGCAATAACTCATTCACGTAAAGACCGCTGTACAGGGAGAGAGTGCGCTTCAGGGTGGGGCCGCTGCGAACGTCCGCCTGAGTCAGCGTCTTCAGGTCGCTGCGTCCGGTCCAGTCCAGCAACAGAGGCTGGAACGGTTGCAACTGTGCCTTGAGCGGGCTCTTTGCGCTGTTGCCACCACGGGCAATCACGGTTACCCGGCCCGCGTTGAGGGAAAACACATCCACCATCAGACTGGTTTCGCGCCAGGGCCGGCGGTGGAGGACATACGCGGGCTCCTGTTGCATTGGCCCCGTCATAGCTGCCTCAGAAGTCGTTCATACCCAGGCTTTTCAATGCCCGGTCGCTGTCCGCCCAACCTCGCTTGACCTTGACCCAGAGCCTCAGCATGACTTTACTGTCGAACAGGCGCTCCATATCCGTTCTGGCTTCCTGACCGATGCGCCGCAGGCGTTCGCCCTTGTCGCCAATAATGATCTTCTTCTGGCCCTCACGCTCTACCAGTATCAGCGCAGAAATGTGAAGAGTCTTACCGTCCTTGCGAAATTCTTCGATCTCGACCGCCACGGAGTAAGGCAGTTCTGCTCCCAGTTGCCGGGTAATTTTCTCCCGCACCATTTCGGAAGCCATAAACCGTTCGCTGCGATCCGTGATCTGGTCATCCGGGTAAAAATGCACACTTTCCGGCAGGAACCGACGGACCGCAGCCTCCAGCGGCTCCAGGTTCATCCCCTTGAGAGCTGATAACGGAATGATTTCGGCAAACTCGCGCTTCCGGGACAGCATATCGAGGTGCGGCAACAGGGCCTCCCGATTTTCAATGCGGTCGACCTTGTTCACTGCCAGAATCACCGGGCACTTCAGGCTACTGAGCTTCTCCAGAACCATTTCGTCCGCCGTCGTCCACGCCATCTGGTCGACAACAAACACAGCGACATCGACGTCCTTGAGGGCCGAGGTCGCCGCCTTGTTCATATACCGGTTAATAGCGCGAGGTTCTTCTTCGTGCATCCCCGGCGTATCCACATAAATTGCCTGAACCGGGCCTTCGGTCTTGATACCCAGTACCTGATGACGGGTTGTCTGGGGTTTACGGGACGTAATACTGAGTTTCTGGCCAAGAATGTGGTTCAGCAATGTGGACTTGCCCACATTGGGCCGACCGACGATCGCCACAAAACCACAACGGCTGTCCGGGTTTTCCGGACGAGTCACATCATTCATCAGTCATTCTCCACACCCAGTTGCTTAAGGGCATTGCGGGCGGCCTGCTGCTCGGCGATTCGACGGCTATTGCCCGTGCCGGTCGTTTTTCGGTCCAGTGATGGCAGGGCACAGGAAACATGGAACGTCTGGGCGTGGGCTTCACCATCCACGGAAATGACGTCATAGCGAGGCAGCGGAAACTGCCGTGACTGCAGGTACTCCTGGAGCCGGGTTTTGGGGTCTTTCTGGGTATCCTGCAGATCCAGCTTCTGAAGGCGCACCTCAAACCAGCGCAAAACCTGTTCCCGACAGGTGTGAAAATCACTGTCCAGGTATATGGCTCCGATGATGGATTCAACAGCGTCGGCAAGAATGGATTCACGACGGAAACCACCGCTCTTCATTTCACCGGAACCCAGCCTGAGGTACTTGCCCAATTCGAATTCACGGCCAATTTCCGCGAGGGTTACACCCTTGACCATACGGGCTCTCAGACGGCTCAACTGACCTTCCCGGGCTTTTTCAAAATGCAGGTACAGGTATTCAGCGATGACCATGTTAACGATGGAATCACCCAGGAACTCCAGGCGCTCATTGTTCTGGTTGCCAAAACTCCTGTGGGTCAGCGCCAGCAACAGCCGCTCAGGCGTCTTGAACTGGTAGCCGATACGTCGCTGTAACTGCTCGAGATCCGGTTGCGAACTCACTTGCCCTTCATCTCATACTCATGTTGAAAATGGATAACGGTATCCACATTACGGAACAGGTTATTACGGACTTCGTAATCCACATTGATGATGACCAGATCCCCGTCCTTCTCAACGGTGATGTTCTTTTCATCAAAACCGCGAACATTGTTCACGCTAAGTCGCTTGTTTATCAGACTTCTCACCTGAGCAGGCCCCATGGTGGAAAGGTCCTCTGTTCCTTCCAGGCTCTCAAGCGCTTCCTGAATGGTAATGTCATCAAGATACGCTGGCCCCAGCTTGATGGCCAGTGTCAGCAAGCCGCCGAAAAAGAGCACCATAATCATGATAACGAGCGCCGATGCACCCGACTGCCGATGCATGGAGGAAAGACTGTTCTTCTTCATGTTAGATACACCCCTGAATAACAACGTACTTATTCCAAACCGCCCACTCGGTCAAAGGATGGCAGACTGGTGAGCGATTGCCAGTGCATCCAGATCGCGAACGCCTTGCCAACGACCATTTCATCCGGAACAAAGCCCCAATAGCGACTGTCATTACTGTTGTCCCGATTATCACCCATCACGAAATACTCGCCTTCGGGCACCACCCACTCGCCTTCACCAGAGCGCCCCGTGCGCCCCAGGGTCAGGAAGATGTCGTGCTCAACGTCGCCCAGGTATTCACGTCTCAGCTCCACTGGTGGCAGCCGGGCAACAAAGCGCGTCTCCACTTTATCGCCGTTGATAAACAGCTCCCGATCCTGGTATCGAATACGGTCTCCCGGAAGCCCGACCACCCGCTTGATGTAATTGGTGCTGCCGTCATCCGGATAGCGGAACACCATGATGTCACCGCGCTGGGGGTCATCCACTGCCAGGATTTTGTTGCCCGCAACCGGCAGGCGAAGCCCGTAGGCGTATTTGTTAACGAGGATGAAGTCTCCGACTTCAAGGGTAGGCAACATGGAGCCGGACGGAATCTGGAAAGGCTCCACCAGAAACGAGCGTAGAACCAGCACCACCGCCAGCACCGGGAAGAACGAACGGCTAAGATCAACGAGGTAAGGCTCCTTAGGTTCTTCCTCAGCCTCAACCTCCCCGCTGGCGCCTTCTGCGACCGCGAGCCTGCGCTTACGCAGAAATACAACATCCAACAGCCAGATCAGCCCCGTTGCAAACGTCAGAACAACCAGAACCAGCGGGAAATCAATATCCATTCAGGTGCCTTTTAGTTATCCACTTTCAATACGGCAAGGAATGCTTCCTGAGGCACCTCAACATTGCCCAGTTGCTTCATGCGCTTCTTACCTTCTTTCTGCTTCTGCAGCAGCTTCTTCTTCCGGCTGACGTCGCCACCGTAACACTTGGCGGTGACGTTCTTGCGAAGCGCCTTGACGGTCACTCGCGCTACCACCTGATTCCCGATAGCCGCCTGAATGGCGATGTCGAACATCTGGCGCGGAATCAGCTCTTTCATCTTGTCGATCAGAGCGCGCCCCCGGTAGTGGGACTGGTCCTTATGGACAATCAGCGCCAGGGCGTCCACGCGCTCGCCGTTGATCAGCACATCGAGGCGCACCAGGTTGGCCGCCTGGAACCGCACAAACTGATAGTCCAGTGACGCGAACCCGCGGCTGGCGGACTTGATCCGGTCGAAAAAGTCCAGCACCACCTCGGCCATCGGCAACTCGTAAGTCACCTGAACCTGGGTGGACATAAAGTGCATGTTCTTCTGGATGCCGCGCTTTTCCTCACAGAGGGCGATCACGTTGCCCAGGTGTTCCTGGGGCACCAGAATGCTGGCCTCCACGATTGGCTCGCGCATCTCCTCGATGGACCCAATATCCGGAAGACTGGACGGATTGTCTACCGACAGCGTCTCACCCTGCTTGGTAACGACTTCATAGATAACCGTCGGGGCCGTGGTAATCAGGTCAATGTCGTATTCCCGCTCCAGCCGCTCCTGGACGATCTCCATGTGGAGCATGCCCAGGAAGCCGCAACGGAAACCGAATCCGAGGGCATCCGAGCTCTCCGGTTCGAAGAACAGCGAGGCGTCGTTCAGGGTCAGCTTTTCAAGAGCATCCCGGAAATCATTGTAGTCATCGGAACTGACTGGAAACAGGCCCGCATAGACCTGAGGCTTGACCTTCTTGAAGCCGGGCAGCATCGGGATGTCGTCCGAGCCTTTCTGCTGAACGATGGTGTCACCCACCGGCGCCCCATGAATGTCCTTGATGCCGGCCACCACAAAGCCGACATCCCCGGATTCCAGAATATCCGTGTCTTTGGGTTTGGGATTGAAAATACCGACCTTGTCCGCATTCCAGGCCTTGCCTGTCGACTTCATGACGATCTTGTCGCCCTTCTTGAGGGTGCCTTCAGTCACCCTGACCAACGACACAACCCCCAGATAGTTGTCAAACCAGGAGTCGATAATCAGTGCCTGCAAGGGCGCGTTTCGATCCCCCTTGGGTGGCGGGATTTTCCTGATCAGGTCTTCCAGAACATCCTCGACGCCCATGCCACTCTTGGCGCTGCAACGCACGGCGTCGGTTGCCTCTATACCAATGATGTCCTCAATTTCCTGAGCTACGCGATCCGGCTCAGCCTGCGGCAGGTCCATCTTGTTGAGCACCGGCACCACTTCCAGCCCCTGTTCAATCGCGGTGTAACAGTTGGCGACAGACTGGGCCTCAACGCCCTGACCGGCATCCACCACCAGCAACGCACCTTCACAGGCGTACAGTGAACGCGATACCTCGTAGGAGAAGTCGACGTGGCCGGGTGTATCGATGAAATTCAGTTTGTATTCAATGCCGTCCCGAGCCTTGTAGTTCAGAGTCACACTCTGGGCCTTGATGGTAATACCACGCTCACGCTCAAGATCCATGGAATCAAGGACCTGCTCAGCCATCTCGCGTTCTGTCAGGCCACCGCAGATCTGGATAAAGCGGTCTGCCAGAGTGGATTTACCATGGTCAATATGGGCGATGATCGAAAAATTTCGGATTCGGCTCAGTTCAGTCACAGACAATGAATACTCGCAAAAGACGAAGGATTGAGCCCGGAAGGGCCGTTGCCGGAGTCCGGCGACGGCGTGATTTTACCGGTTACCGGCCGCTATTGCCATGATCAGGAGATCAGCGGCCGTTCATATTGCCGAATAAGGAAGCCGATAAGCGCATCCTCGTCCAGCGGGTAACTGAACAGGTTGCCCTGACACTGGGCGCAACCGGCGCTTTTGAGGAAGCTCAACTGCTGAGGCGTTTCCACACCCTCGGCAACAACGGTCAAGTGTAACTTTCTGGCCAGTGCGATCACCGCCGAGGCAACATCGGTTGCACTGACGTTGTACGGGATGTCGCGAATAAAACGATGATCAATCTTGATAACGTCCAATGGCAACTGCTGGAGCGCCACCAGAGAACAGGAACCGGTGCCAAAATCATCCAGGATCAGGCAGACACCCATGTCGTGCAGGGACACAAGGAGCTCTCTCAGCATGCGCGGGTCTTCATTCAAAAGCTCCGCTGGCATTTCAAGCTCAAGCCGCTCTGGCGACACCCCCGTTTCGGTAATGACCTGGCGCATCATATCCAGAAACCCGGAATCCGTCAGTTGGCGAACGGACAGGTTGACCGCCATTTTCAACGATTCAAACCCAGCCCGCTCGAGGGCCTGAACCTGGATACAGGCCTGCCTCAGCGCCAGCTCGCCAAGGCGTATGATCAGGCCCGTTTCCTCGGCCAGGGTAATGAATTGCTGGGCACTGACCAGCCCCTTCTCGGGGTGGTGCCAGCGCAGGAAAGCCTCGACGCCAATCACCCGCTCACTCTCGAGATCCACCTTGGGCTGGTAATGCAGCACAAACCGATCGCCTTCCAGTGCGGTCGCCAGTTCTTCCTGCTGAAGCAGCCGCCTGGCGGCCTTGATGTTCATGGCCGGGGTAAAGAACTGGTAGGTGTTGCGCCCTAACTCCTTGGCCCGGTACATGGCCAGGTCGGCGTATTTCATCAGCGTACCAGGGTCCTCACTGTCGTGAGGGATCATGGTAATACCGATACTGACGGTAACCCCCACTTCGTGATCGTTGAGACGAATTCGCTGGCACAGCCTCCGCAGTATGGCTTCGGCAACCTTGCCAGCGTCATCGGGACCGCTGATTCGTGACAACAGCACCACGAACTCGTCGCCACCCAACCGGGCCACCGAATCTTCCTCCCGCACGCAGCCGGATAACCACTGGGAAACCTGCTTCAGCAGTTCGTCGCCACTATCGTGGCCGAGGGTATCGTTGATACGTTTGAAGCCGTCAAGATCCAGGAACATCAGGGCGGCCGGCTCTTCGGTGCGACGACTTCTGCGCACCACATGGTTAAGCCGGTCACGGAACAACTGGCGATTGGCAAGCCCGGTCAGCGGATCGTAGAACGCCAGGCGATGCAGCTCCGTCTGTGCGGCTTTCAGCTGGGTCAGGTCACGGAGGCTCAACACCACCCCATTCACGCCGGGCACCGTCAGCATGGCTGTGAACGTGCCTTCCATATCCCGCCACTGACCTTGCGCATCGCGTATACGACCACGGATCACCGGCATCTGCTTCCCAGGTGATTTGACCGCTTCATCAAACCCGGACTTTAACTGCGGCCAATCCTCGGCATGCACCAGGGAGGCCAACTCCAGACCATAAACCTTGTCGGGATCGAAGCCCAAAATGTCGTGACTGGACGGACTGGCGTAACGCGGCGTGCCATCGCGATCCAGCACAAGAGTCACGTTCGCGGCACCTTCGGTAATAGCCCGGTAGCGACCCGCGCCAATCTGCGCCATGATCCGGCCGCGAATCATGGTCAACACGAACAGGAACATCAGCAGACTGATAACAATACCGGAACCGAGAACGATGGGCGGCCGCGGATCAGACGCCAGGTAGTCAAACGCCGGTGTGGAACGGGTTTGCAGCAACCAGTCGCGCCCACCATGGGTAATGGTCTGACTCATTTCAAAACTGAAATCCTCATCCAGGGAGCCCAGGTTTGACCCATACATCTGCGTATCCCGTGACACCTCCCCGCTGTCGTATATTTTCACGTCCAGGAATGGCGAGATCAGGCCGACGATGCCATCGAGCAGGGTGTTCATCCGAAAGGCACTGAACACATAACCGGCGAGCATCATCTGCCGCTCAACACGACTTTCAGGTATTTCCCCACCCTGGTAAACAGGGTAATACATCAGGAAGCCAGCCTGATCCTCCGCCACTTCCTCCTGAACCAGCACGACTTTACCCGTCACTTTTGGCTCGGCATGGTCCCGTGCCCTCGCCATGGCATGCCGGTGCACAGGATCACTGAAGGCGTCGTAACCAAGTGCCTTGCGATTCCGCTCTGTTCCGGGCTCCAGATATACCATGGGGTAGTAATCCGGCCCGGTACCAAGAGGCGTCACGAGGTAATTGAGGACACCATCTTTCCTGACCGACGCGATGTGGTCCGCCATCTGGCGGACACCTATTCTTTTCACGTAGCCAATGCCCTGGATGCCCGGGTAATACCGGTTGATATCCACATTGTCGACGTATTCACGCCAATCGTCCCTATCCACTTCACCGGCAACGGCAAACAGGCCCGCACTGCCGGCCAATACCTGCTCATAATTCAGCAGGCGCTCTTCAATAGCAGTTCGCAGCTGTAGTGACTGTGTTTTGAAACGGGCTTCGGTACGGTCTTCGACCAGGCGAATGGAAACTTGCCATAACAGGACGGTGACAGCGAGAGATGCAATCAGCACTAGCCATGCTGCCCACGAGTAGCGCAGCTGGAGCAGTTTCCGGAGGGGAAGTTCCTTTCTGTTCATCATTCTCGTGCAGGTCCGATCCGTGGCCAGTAATCTGATTATTTTGGGAAGTATAACAAAAGCCCCACTGGCTGTCGTTTAAACGACCCCCAGCAGGGCTCTCAGTTTTGTACCATTTTGTGTCCGCCGATCCGGCGGATCAACCGTCAGGGCTTCATCACCAGATAAGTGGCCCGCCCCTGGCGAACAACGCGCACCGAGACGGCGCTGTCGTCTGGCAAGGAGGACACCGCTTCGCGGAAATCCTCCACAGAGGTGACTTTGCGGCGGTTCAGCTCGGTGATCACATCCCGTGGACGGATACCCGCATCAAGCGCTGGCCCGCGGGCAACGTCTGCCACAAGCACGCCCCCAGATATCCCCAGCGACTCCTGAAGCTCAGTTGGCAGAGGCTCAACCGTCATCCCCAATGGCGCCGATGATGGGCCGTTGTTGCTGGACGCCGGAGCGGAGGCCTGCTCCGAACCCTCTTCCGGCAGTTTGCCGATTTCAACGTCCAGTGTAATCTGCCGGCCTTCCCTCATTACTTCCATGGTGGCCGTTTCACCGACCGGCGTACGCCCTACCATCGGCGGCAGATCCGAAGACAACGTTACGTCCTCGCCCTCGTACTCGAGCACAATATCACCCGCCTGCAATCCCGCTTTCTCGGCAGGCGAGCCCGCCATCACTTCTGCAACCAGGGCGCCTCGAGGACGCTTAAGGCCAAATGACTCCGCCAGATCTCGATTAACCTCCTGTATCAGCACACCCAGCCAGCCACGGGAAACCGATCCATCGTCCCGAAGCTGCCGGAACACATTCATGGCATCATCAATGGGGATTGCAAAGGACACCCCCATGAATCCACCCGAGCGGGTGTAGATCTGGGAGTTAATACCCACAACCTCGCCGTCCAGGTTAAACAGTGGCCCGCCGGAGTTACCCGGGTTGATAGCAACGTCAGTCTGGATAAACGGAACGTAGTTTTCCGATGGCAGTGAACGGCCCAGGGCGCTGACAATGCCCGCTGTTACGGTGTAATCAAAACCAAAGGGCGAGCCGATAGCCAGGACCCACTCACCCACTTTCAGGTCATTGGAGCGCCCGATCCGCACCACAGGCAAGTCGTCGCCGCCCTCAATCTTCAGAACCGCCATGTCCGAACGTGGGTCAGTGCCAATCAGTTTGGCAGGCAATTCTCGACGGTCATTCAGGCGCACAATGATCTCGTCGGCCCCTTCCACCACATGGTTATTGGTCAACACATAGCCATCACTGGAAACGATAAACCCGGACCCCATGGACTGACGCGGGGCTGAACCACCAGGGCTGCCGCCAAACGGTGACTGGGGACCGCGGAAGAAATCCTGGAAAAACTCCGGTAACTGCTCAAGCTGTCGATCGTTAAAAGGGAGACCGTTTGAGCGGCCACGATTCGCTGACTTGGGCTCGGTCGTTGTACTGATGTTGACCACAGCATTCGAGTTCTCTTCGACCAACTCGGTAAAGTCAGGGAGACTGCGAGCTGAGACAGACTGAGCCAGAGACAAGGGAACAAGAAGACACAAAAGATACCAGACGAACACAATGGAACCCTGGCGCTGAGGCCGGCGCAGCATGTCTTGATCGTTCTTTACTTCAGGCATTAAAGACCCCCTGTTCAGCGGACGTTATAAACTCAATGTGCGGTCAAAGCCGATAATTTCAACAGAGCCTGTTGGAACATCATTCCGGGGAAGCGACCACCCCCTGCCTGACCTCCACCAGTGTCGGCTCCCAGGTTCCCGCTTTACGTGACTGCCCCCTGCGAGCGGCCAGGAAGCCCAGGGCAAGTCCCGCCGCAGCACCCATCATGGCGACGGCCTCACTGGCCGCGTGGCCTGCCGACAACTGGTGCCCCAAAACAGCCCCGGCCACCATCGACACCAATGGCAGGGCGTAAACAAGCAGGGAAGCACCAAGCAGCGCGGACTCATCAATGGCCACCGTCACCTCATCACCCACCTCGGCACCAAGGCTGTTGGCCACCAGAACCTGATTGGCCCTGCCGCCTGAAACACCGGCCAGTGCACGCTGGCCACAGCCATGACGAGCCGAGCAACTTTCACAGGCGCTGGTGCGAATCGTCTGCACCCATACCCGGTCGCCGGCAACACCGACAACCCTCCCGGTTTCCGTAATCATTTCCGGCCTCCGCCGAACGCCAGGGTATCGTCAATCGTCACTGATTCGGCCACCTTACGGGCCGTCGTCGGTGGAACTTCCCCAACCACAGTCACGAAAAACGCGATGTCATCCACACTGAGCTGTTTCATGTACACCGTGGTTGCGCCAATTCGCGAAGCGCCGGTGGGCATCACCATCTTCCGTGCTGGTTCGACAAACACAGAAAAGGCTGCCAGCCCATCCGAGAACGCCACTGCCTGCCCTTTGCCTGATCGCGGGGCAGCGGCGGGAACAAAACCATCCGGGCGCCACTCGAGCGTCCAACCATCCATCCGTGCCGCGGGAGACGACGTCTGTTCCGGTTTCAATTCCCGTTTGATGGCCTCTCCCTCCGTTTGCACGATAAATTCGCTATCCGGGAGAGAGTCCGTTATTTCAAGGCTGGTGAACTGAAAATGCTCAAGCACCTCACCGCCGACGGAACGCACATGGCTCTTCACCAACAGACCGGTGGATTTTTCCAGCCATAACTGGTGACTGTATCGAAGATCATCCCTCGCCCTGAGCCCGAGCTTGACCACATCGTAACCAGCAATACGATCATCGCCCACCAGCTCTGGCTGATACCATTGACTGACCGGCATCAACTGATGGGAAAATGCCTCGGCAAAAGGACCCGACGGAATAACCTGATCCAACTGGATGCGCCCATGGTCAGGAAGCACACAGACAACCCGCATCCCCTTTCGCACGATCTCACCGCTGGCTCCGTCCTGCAGAACCAGCCGCTCTTCCACCATGCCATCCCGATACCGGTGCGCAATCTGCATCGAACTGACCTGATCACCCCGGGCATACACAAAGACGCCGCGATAGGACGTCATATTGAGGGCAGGACCAAGACGGTTGAGCCAATATTCGGCGCTCTGTTCATTCTTCCCGGCGCTCTCCGCCGTCTCGGCAGACACTTGCCCTGTCAGAACGGTGAGCAACGTCAACATGACCAGCCCGTGCCTGATTGCACCAGGGAATCGACTCTGGATTGCCATTGCGATTCTGCCCATCAGCCGTTTAACTCCAGCCAGTGTCCTGCAAACATGAAACGTCAATACCCTGGTCCGGACGCGCTAACGACACGCGCATAGCCAACGGAGCCTCGACCGGCTCCTACGCTGTTATGTTGGGCGTGCTCAAGAAGATAGCGGCTAAGATGTTCCCATTGCTCCTCATCAAGTCCTTGCAATGCCACCTCCGGCACCGGCTCGACCGCCGACTCCTGCCGATCCTGTTCTTCTGAAACGCCCGCGGCTGCAATCGCTCCACCATCTTCGGCGGACTCCCAACCAGCACCGGCGCCAAAACCAATCACCGCTGCCAGTGTGACCATCGCAACCGCTGGCCAATGCCAGCTTTTGTCCCGGCGGGGCATCGAGCCGACTGTCGCTGCAGGCGATACCGCACCGCTGCCATCCAGAACATCCCTGACCCCAGCACTGACATCCACAGCCTCCGGTGCCACGCTGCCCTGATGCATGAGATCCCGCACCTGCTGCCAACGCTGCCACTGCGAACGAACCTGATCCTGCTCAGCGTGTGACAGCAGTCTGCGAACTGACAATTCGTCTGCCTCGTCATCCATCATTGCCGACAGCGTTTCTTTGAGACGATCATCCATAGGATGCAACCTCATTACGTCCGGGAATCATTTAACAAAGGGCCCAGGTGGCGATCCACTGCATCCCGTGCCCTGAATATTCGTGACCTTACCGTGCCGATGGGGCACTCGAGAATACCGGCGATGTCTTCGTAACTCAGCCCGTCGTACTCCCTGAGCAAAAACGCAGATCGAAGCTCCTCCGGCAAGTTTGATATCGCCACCCTGAGCGCGCTCTGCAACTGATCCCGCTGCAACAGTTTCTCCGGTGACGCATTGTCCCTGAGCCTTGAACCGTCGTCGTAATTCTCGGCTTCCCCCGCGTCGGCACTGCCTTGCGGACGACGCCCGCGGGACTCAAGAAAATTCTTGGCCGTATTCACGGCTATACGGTACAGCCAGGTGTAGAACGCGCTGTCTCCCCGAAAACGGTCAATCGCCCGGTACGCCTTGACGAAGGTTTCCTGGGTAAGGTCCATCACCTCCTGGCTGTCGTAGACATAACGACTGATAATCGACGCAACCCTGGACTGATATTTGACAACCAGAAGATCAAAGGCGGGCCGATCACCATGACGGACCTTTTTTACCAGCTGAAGGTCTGTCTGGCTTTCGCTGCCGTCTTCCTTGTGTCTTTCTGTATCCGCATTCATAGACGGAGTGCCGGAGTTGCCATAGCGTTCGACCGTCTGGCCCACTTGCCTGCTATTCAATGGAATCATGCTGCTGTCCGGCATCCGATGAGTCTACAATGCCCCCTTTTATCCGGGAGCACCCCGTCAGGCCAAATAGACAGCGAGCGCAAAGTTTAGTTCAATACACATCCACATTATGGCCCGCGATTACGACCCGATGCCACAGTCCTACGAATTCGATGTCCTGATTGTCGGCAGCGGTGCTGCCGGCCTCACTGTTGCCCTGAATTTGCCCGAGCACCTGCAGATCGCCGTCATCAGCAAGGCCGATATCAGCAGCGGCGCAACACTCTGGGCCCAGGGCGGCATTGCCGCCGTGCTGGATGACGACGACTCTCTTGAGAATCACGTCAGCGACACCCTCAACGCCGGGGGCGGCCTCTGCCACGAGGATGCTGTCCGGTTTACGGTTGAGCATGGCCGCGAGAGCATCAACTGGCTGATCGACAGCGGCGTCACCTTTACCCGCGATGACCAGTCCCAGTACCACCTGACACGGGAGGGCGGGCATAGCCACCGCCGCATTATCCACGCGGCCGATGCCACCGGCCACGCTGTGTCCACCACCCTGACGTCCCAGGCCCAGGCGCGCCCCAACATTACCCTGATGTCCCGCCGGGTTGCCGTAGACCTGATCACCAATCGCAAGCTGGCATTGCCTGGAAACGCGTGCGTAGGCGCCTACATACTGAACCTGGAAGACAACCATGTCGAACTGTTCCGGGCCCGGTTCACTATCCTCGCCACGGGCGGCGCCAGCAAGGCGTATCGCTATACCACCAACCCGGACGGAGCTTCGGGAGACGGTATAGCCATGGCCTGGCGCGCCGGCTGCCGGGTCGGCAATATGGAATTCAACCAGTTCCACCCCACGTGCCTGTACCACCCACATGCCAAGTCGTTCCTGATTACCGAGGCAGTGAGGGGTGAAGGCGGTGTGCTGAAGCTTCCGGACGGCTCCCGCTTTATGGATCGCTTCGATGATCGAGGCGAGCTGGCGCCCCGGGATATCGTGGCCCGCGCCATCGACCACGAAATGAAACGGCTGGGTGCTGATCATCTATACCTGGACATCAGCCATAAACCGGCCGAGTTTATCAAACAGCATTTCCCAACCATTCGCGAAAAATGCCTGACGTTCGGGATTGATATCACCAAAGAACCGATCCCGGTGGTACCCGCCGCGCACTACACCTGTGGCGGCATACTCAGTGACGAACGCGCCCGCACCGACATCAACCAGCTCTATGTTGTCGGCGAGGCTGCGTTTACCGGTCTGCATGGCGCCAATCGCATGGCCAGTAACTCCCTGCTTGAATGCCTGGTCTACGGCCGTGCCGCCGCTGCGGATATAGCGCGACGGGAATCGGACATTCCTGCACCACCCCAAGCACCGGACTGGGACGAAAGCCAGGTAAGGGATTCCGACGAAGACGTGGTAATCTCCCACAACTGGGACGAACTGCGGCATTTCATGTGGGACTATGTTGGCATCGTTCGTACGACCAAACGCCTGCAGAGAGCCAAGCACCGGATTGATCTGCTGGAACGGGAAATTGGCGAGTTCTACAGCAACTACCGCGTCTCGAACGACCTGCTTGAGCTGCGCAACCTGGTGACCGTGGCGGACCTGATTATCTGTTCCGCGTTGCAGCGCCGGGAAAGTCGCGGCCTGCACTACACACTGGATTTCCCCGGACTACTCCACGAGGCAAGGGATACCGTACTGGTTCCCACCACTTACCGACGGTCGTCTCCCTGAAGGAAATGGCTCGGTCCACTCCAATGCCCACTGGTTAACTGAGAGAATCAATGTCTGACAACACCGAATTCAACCGCCTCTACTGGCACAGCCGCCGCGGCATGCTTGAACTGGACGTTTTGCTGATCCCGTTCCTTGAAAACGCCTATCGAGACCTTCCCGCTGAGGACCAGGCACGGTACCAAAAGCTGATCAACTGCGAGGACACCGATATGTTCGAGTGGTTCATGCAGCGCAGCCGCCCGGAAGACCCCGACCTGCAACGCATCGTTGACCTCATACTGAACCGTGTCCAGCCGGATTGAACTGGCACTGATTCCATCCCACGCTGTCGGGTTACTGTGCACCCTGCCCTGGCTGGCGCTGACCCTGTTCGTAGCCGCCGTAGCCAGTGAGTTCAGCCCCCTCCTTCTGGTGCTGGCTATCCCCTCACTCGTGGGTGCGGTTTTCGAGTATCGCCGAACCGGCTTGCTGGTCGGTCCGGCAGCCGTAACCGAACTACGGGTTGAGGGCGAGCAATTATACGTGCGCCTTCGCTCTGGGCAGGACCGCGCTGTCCAGGTTGCGGACGAAAGTCGTCTGGGTGCCCACTTTGCGATCTTGAAACTGCAGCATTCCGGCACCATATCGTGTACATATCCTGTTGTCCTGGTTGCCGTTACGCCGCGGTTTCGCAACATCCCTTCCGATGCATTCCGCCGTTTGCGGGTCTGGCTTCGCCTGGGCCCGACCTCTGGCAGCAAGGCATCTGGTCGCCAAACGCAGGAAATCCACTGATTCTGGAGTGCTTCATGTCAGACATCGAAAGTCCGTTGGCCAACCATCCGCTTCCCCAGCCCCGCTGCGCTTCCATCTCTGACCGTGTCATGGTTCGAATAGCCGGGCCAGGCACCGACAAGTTCCTGCAGGGGCAGTTCAGCCAGCAGATCGACGATGTCACCCAGGGTCATTCGCCAAGAGCGGCAGCCTGTACACCCAAGGGGCGCGCCTATTGCCTGACCCGGTTGGTGAGGGATGGTGATGACATATTGATGGAGCTGCCAGCGAATCTCTCCGACGGCACGGTGACTCATTTGCGCAAGTACCTGATGCTGTTCCGTGGTACGTCAATGGAGGTAGAGTCGGACGCTCGGATCATCGGACTTCTGGGCGATGCCGCAGTAGAAAAACTGCTGCCAGAAGGCACCGGTGCACTGGCAGTCGCAGGCGATTCCGTGAAAATCAACGGAGGCCACGTGATACGTACGATGGACACCGCCGAGGGCATGGCTCGCTATGAACTCTGGCAAACGGGTGATCTGGACACATCGCTACAACAGGCTCTGGCGGACATTCCTGCAGCCCCCCTCGCCGATTGGCAGGCTTCCGAAATTGCTGCCGGCGTAGCATCGCTCACGGCCGCCACCACGGAGAGCTTCGTGCCGCAAATGCTGAACTGGCAGCATGTTGGAGGCATCCACTTCAAGAAAGGCTGCTACACCGGGCAGGAAGTGATCGCGCGCATGCACTTCCTGGGGCAACTCAAAAAAAGCCTTTTCCGGTATACCTGCAGCGATGCCGGCACCCTGCCTGCCCCCGGTGAGTCGCTGCTGGACGGAGATCGGTCAGTGGGAAATGTCGTGAATTCTGTTGGTTTCTCTGACGGACACTCGGAGATTCTGGCCGTTGTGCGCCACGATGCGGCGGAGAAATCATTGGTACCCGAGAGCGCCTCCGACGCGGTTCTGTCACTGCGCCCCTTGCCGTATTCTGTTCCGGAGCGTGAAAAAACCGACACGCCTGATACATAAGTTGACAGGAAGAATCCCGATAATTTGCTATAAAGTACGTCATATACATGAACATATTAGCCTTTCCGGACGTTCCTGCCGGCCAGGTGACACTTAACAGGCGGATTCAAACTGACTATGTCCAACATTGTAGAAACCATAAAAACCGACCTGACCGACGCTATTGAAAACGACAAACTGGTACTTCCGACACTTCCGGAAGTTGCGCTTCAGGTACGCGACATCGCAGAAAACGAGGACTCGGCCATTATTGACCTGGTGAAGGTCATCAGCAACGACACGGCCCTGTCAGCCCGTATCATTCGAGTCTGCAACAGCCCGCTATTTCGCGGCAGCCGGGCGATTGAGAACTTGAATATGGCGGTTGGTCGCCTGGGCATGGCTTATACCAGCAACCTGGCGATGGGTCTTGCCATGGAGCAGATGTTCCAGGCCACTTCGGACATGATCGACAAGCGCCTGCGTGCCACCTGGCAAAAGAGCACTGAGGTGGCCGGGGTGTGCCATGTGCTGGCACAGCATTACACCAATCTCAAGGCAGACCAGGCCACCCTGGCCGGGTTGGTTCACCTCATCGGGGTGTTGCCGATTCTGCGCTATGTGGAAGACCGGGATATTCAGATCAGTAGCATCATGCTGGACAATGTGATTGATGAGATTCATCCGCGTATCGGGGCGACGATTCTGCAGAAATGGGATTTCCCGAAAGAACTTCAGAATGTGCCTCTGGAATACGCGAACCTGCATCGTGAGGTGCCGGCAGCGGATTATGCGGATCTGGTGATGATTGCCAATCTGCAGTTGATTGCCGGGACAGATCATCCCTGGACGGAGGTGGACTGGAAGACGATTTCGGCGTTTGATCGTCTTGGGTTGGATCCTGAGGTGGATATGAGCGAGGAAGAGGACCTGAATGCGCAGATGGAAGCTGCTATGGCGCTTCTTCAGTAGGTTTGGGGGCTGGCCGAAGGTGGGGGTATTTTTCTTCGGGAAAAGAACTCGCTTCGCTCGGACACCTTTTCCTGTCAGAGAAAATACCCCCACCTCCGGCCGATCAATACAGTTGCGGGCCGCTTCATTTTTTCAGGATTGGCTCTTACCGTATTGTTCCAGTAGCTGCGATTTGTTTGGCAAAGACCAATCAACGGTCGGCAGGCCCTTCTGCTGTAACCACTCGTTGGCCCGTGAAAAATGCTTGCATCCGAAGAAACCGCGGTAGGCGCTTAACGGCGATGGGTGTGGCCCGTCCAGTACCAGATGCTTGCTTCGGTCGATGTGCTGGCCTTTTTTCTTGGCGTAGCTTCCCCAGAGTAGAAACACCACCCCTTCACACTCGCGGTTAATGGTTTCGATAACGCGGTCGGTGAAGGCTTCCCAGCCTTTGCCCTGGTGGGCGCCAGCCTGGCTTTGGACGACGGTGAGGACGCTGTTGAGAAGGAGCACGCCCTGCTCCGCCCAGGGTTGCAGACAGCCGTGGTCTGGGGGCTGAATGCCGAGGTCGGCGTGGATTTCTTTGAAGATGTTGACCAACGACGGCGGCGTGGCCACGTGCGGGCGCACGGAGAAGCACAGGCCGTGGGCCTGGCCGGGACCGTGGTAGGGGTCCTGGCCGAGAATAACCACGCGCACCTTATCCAGTGGTGTGCTGTTCAGGGCGTTGAAGCAATGCTGGCTGGCGGGGAACAAGGTCTTTCCCGCCTGCTCTTCCGCCGCGAGGAATTCAGCCAGCTGCTGCATGTAGGGCTGACGGAATTCGTCACCAAGGTGCTCCGTCCAACCTCGCCCTGATTTTAGCTGGCTTGCCAGTATCTCCACCGGCTGCATGTTCAGCCCTCGTCTTTCTTCGTTTCAGCCTTGTGCTCCGGGCGCATGGCGGGGAACAGGATGACATCGCGAATCGAGGCGGAATCCGTCAGAAGCATGGCCAGACGGTCGATGCCAATGCCTTCACCTGCGGTTGGTGGCAGGCCATATTCCAGCGCCATGACGTAGTCTTCGTCGTAGAACATGGCTTCGTCGTCGCCGGCGTCTTTCTCGGCCACCTGATCCTGGAAGCGCTCAGCCTGGTCTTCCGCGTCGTTCAGCTCGGAGAATCCGTTGGCGATCTCGCGGCCACCCACGAAAAATTCGAAGCGCTCGGTGACGAACGTGTCGTTGTCCTTGCAGCGGGCCAGCGGTGACACTTCTTTCGGGTAATCGGTAATGAATGTGGGCTGCATCAGGCGATGCTCAGCAGTCGCTTCAAAGATTTCGATCTGCACCTTGCCCAGTCCCCAGCCTTCTTTAAGGTGAATGCCCAGATCCTTCGCCACCTGTCGAGCACTGGTTTCATCGGCCAGTTGTTCGGCTTTGATATCGGGGTTGTATCGCAGGATGGCGTCCACCACGGTCAGGCGCTCGAAAGGCTTGCCGAAGTCGTACTCAATGGTTTCTTCCTCCCCATCAGACAGGGTACGGGTGTTCACGACTGTGGTGGTACCGAGTACTTTCTGGGCAATGGTGCGCAGCATGTCTTCGGTCAGGTCCATCAGGTCGTTGTAATCGGCATAGGCCTGATAGAACTCCACCATGGTGAATTCCGGGTTATGACGGGTGGAAAGCCCTTCATTACGGAAGTTGCGGTTGATCTCGAACACCCGCTCGAAACCACCGACCACCAGGCGCTTGAGAAACAGCTCTGGAGCAATACGCAGGTACATGTCGATACCCAGGGCGTTGTGGTGAGTCACGAACGGACGCGCCGTGGCACCACCGGGAATCACCTGCAGCATCGGGGTTTCGACTTCCATGAAGTCCCGGTCAGTGAAGTACTGACGCATGACGCTGATAATCTTCGAGCGCGCATAGAACACGCGGCGACTGTCTTCGTTCACCATCAGGTCAACGTAGCGGTGACGATACCGGGCTTCGGTGTCGGTCAGTCCCTTGTGCTTCTCCGGCAATGGACGCAGCGACTTGGTCAACAGCGTGTACTCGTCCATGCTTACATAGAGGTCACCCTTGCCTGACTTACACAGAATACCCCGCACCCCCACGATATCGCCCAGATCCCAGTGCTTGGTGTCTTTCTGGACATCTTTTGAGGCGTAGATCTGAATGCGGCCCGTCATATCCTGAACCACTTTGAATGCTTTACGATCAAGCATCATGCGGCCGGCAACAGCCACCTGAATGCCCATCTCAGCCAGCTCTTCCTTGCTCTTGTCGCCATATTTGGCCAAAAGCTCGGCCGCGGTGGCGTCGCGACGGAAGTTGTTGGGAAAGGCATTGCCCTGATCACGCATCTCCGCCAACTTGGCGCGACGCTCGGCAATCAGCTTGTTGTCCTCTGGCTGTGCATTCGGGGTGTGTTCAGTCATGTTGGCTCGCAAAATCGGGAATTGTCCGGGTTAGCATGGCAAAGGCGCTGTTTACAGCGCCATCTTCAGGCTGGCTTCGATGAACTTGTCGATGTCACCGTCCAGCACCGACTGGGTATTGCTGGTTTCCACCTTGGTGCGTAAGTCCTTGATACGGCTGTCGTCCAGCACGTAGGAGCGGATCTGGCTGCCCCAGCCGATATCCGCCTTGGCATCCTCAGCCTTTTGTTTCTCGGCGTTACGCTCCTGCATCTCACGCTCAAACAGCTTCGCTTTCAGCTGTTTCATGGCCTGGTCTTTGTTCTGATGCTGGCTTCGGCCAGCCTGACAGGCCACGACAATACCAGTGGGATTGTGAGTCAGACGCACAGCAGATTCGGTCCGGTTTACGTGCTGACCACCCGCACCCGAGGCGCGATAGACGTCGACACGAAGGTCTGCCGGATTGATTTCAATCTCGAAGCTGTCGTCCACTTCCGGTGAGACAAAGACGGATGAGAACGACGTGTGACGGCGGTTGCCGGAATCAAACGGCGACTTTCGCACCAGACGATGCACACCGGTTTCCGTGCGCAACCAACCAAACGCATAGTCGCCCTGAATGTGGATGGTCGCACTCTTGATGCCAGCCACATCGCCTTCCTGCAATTCGACGATCTCGGCCTTGAAGCCACGGCGCTCAGCCCAACGCAGGTACATGCGCAACAGCATATTGCCCCAGTCCTGGGCCTCAGTACCGCCGGAGCCGGCCTGAATGTCCAGGTAGGCGTTGTTGGCATCCATCTCGCCGGAGAACATGCGGCGGAATTCGAGCTTCTCGAGCTCTTTATCAAGCCCGGCCAGATCGGCTTCGATCTCCGCGGCCGTGCCCTCGTCCTCTTCCTCGTCCGCAATTTCGAGCAGACCCTCGGCGTCTTCAAGGCCGGAGGTGAGGTTGTCGATGGTACGAACAATCAATTCAAGATCGGAGCGTTCCTTGCCCAGCGCCTGCGCCCGCTCTGGATCTTCCCATACGGAGGGCACTTCCAGCTCACGCTCAACTTCGGTCAGTCTTTCACTACGCTGATCGTAGTCAAAGATACCCCCTGAGCGCTTCAGTGCGCTCACGAAGGTCTTTTATCTTCGTAACAATGGGATTGATTTCCATGAAATCCTTACTCTCGCTCGGAAAATGAATGCGATCAAAATCAGACGCGAGATTCTACCGGAAATCTGTTCTTAAATCAGCCGGTGGGTTTTTGACTGGGTGCATGCATTGGTCGGCGACGCCCTTCCAGGATACGCAGTGAATACATCCATGTACGCTCGACAAAAACATCCATGTTTTTGACGATCCTGAAAGGGCGTCACCGACCAATGCCTCAACCACGAGTTATCGCCACAAACGTATGAATACGGAGCGATCTCTCAGGTTTGATCGATGGGGGTGGGGGCTTTTTCTGTCGGGAAAAGGTGTCTGAGCGAAGCGAGTTCTTTTCCCAGAAGAAAAAGACCCCCACCCCTGTGCCAGACGCCTAAGTCAGCCCAGCGGCTCCAGATAATCCACCAAAAGCTGCAGATTCGTCCGCCCACGAAAAGTATTTGCATCAGGTTTGTAAACCACTCGAGCGCCAGTCCTGGTGTAGTCAGGCACTTCCGGCCCGGTGTTGAAGGCGATGCCATCGATGATGGCGCCGCCCTCTTCCGGCTGGAGCACCAGCTTCAGGTGGTTCTCGCCAACGATGCGCTGGCTGACCACACGGAAGTTGCCGTCAAACAGGGGCTCCGGGAAATGCTGCCCCCAGGGACCGGCACGCTTTAACAGGGTGGCGGTTTCCAGGTGAAGCTCGCCCGGGCTCAGGGGGCCATCGGTGGTAATGGCCGCCTCAAGGTCTTCCGCCCGCAGGGTATCGCGGACCGCCCGGTCGAACGCGTCACTGAACGCATCCAGGTCACCGCGGGACAGGGTCATGCCTGCCGCCATGGCATGGCCGCCGAACTTTTTCATCATCCCCGGGTGCCTGGCATCAACCACGGCGAGCACGTCGCGGATATGCAGGCCCGGGATGGAACGGGCCGAACCCTTGATGTCCTCGCCGTTGTCGTCCGGCGCAAACGCAATCGTCGGGCGGTGAGTCTGCTCGCGGATACGGGCCGCCAGTATGCCGATCACACCCTGGTGCCAGTCGGTGTCAAACAGGGCCAGGCCCCATGGCAGGCCCTCGATGTCCAGCGACATGGACGCCAGCAGGTCCTGAGCCTGGGTTTTCATATCTTTTTCGATGGTGCGACGTTCACGATTGAAGGTATCCAGTTCTCGAGCCAGGCGCTGGGCTTCGTCACGGCTGTCCGCCAGCAGGCAGGCAATGCCCACGCTCATATCGTCCAGGCGACCGGCAGCATTCAGCCTTGGGCCAACCACAAACCCGAGATCCGTGGAGCTGATTTCGCTGTGATCGCGGCCTGCCACTTCCAGCAGCGCCAGAATACCGGGGCGGGCCTCCCCCTGGCGGATGCGGCGCAGGCCCTGTTCCACGAAGATGCGGTTGTTATGGTCCAGGGGAACAACGTCCGCTACTGTGCCAAGCGCCACAAGATCCAACAGATTGCCGAGATTAGGTTGCGGCTCTGGCAACAGGCCCTGCTCACGCAGATGCTTTCGAAGAGCCGTCAGCACATAGAACATCACACCCACGCCCGCCGCGTTCTTGCTCAAGAAGGGGCAGCCGGGCTGGTTGGGGTTCACGATGGCGTCCGCCTCAGGCAGGGTTTCACCGGCCAGGTGATGATCGGTCACAACCACCCGGATGCCCAGTTCCCGGGCTGCGCGAACACCTTCCACGGCGGAAATACCGTTGTCCACGGTCACCAGTAGGTCCGGCAGCGCACCCTCATCTCTCAACCGGTGGATAATGCCCGGCGTCAATCCATAACCGTCGGAAAACCGGCTGGGCACACGGAAGTCAATATCGTTCAGCCCCAGCATCCCCAACCCCAGCATGGCAACTGCCGTGCTGGTGGCGCCGTCGGCGTCGAAGTCCCCAAGCACCAGCACTCGTTGCTGACTGGTGATGGCTTCCGCCAGGAGCGCAACGGCACGGTCGACACCTCTTAGATCCATGGGCGATGCCAGGTGTTTCAGTGTGTAGGTGAGTTGGTCATCGGAAGTCACGCCACGGGCGGCGTATAGACGGCGAAGCAGTGGGGGCAGATTCTGGCCCCAGTCCGGAGTGGTGTCCGGGCTGGGGCGACGAAGGATTTTTTTGGGCGTCATACCACTCAGGTATTTTTCCAGTGTTTGGCGATAAAGTCCTGCACGGCGGACAGGTCATTATCCAAAACGGTGTATCGCTCCTCCCGTTCGAACAGATCCGACATATGCACCGGCAGGGACGGCTCGGCTTTAACACCTGAGCGCAACACGGCATCCGGGAACTTGGACGGATGCGCAGTACCCAGGGTAATCATCGGTACCGCCGGGTCGCGACGACAGTTTCGGGCCGCACGCACGCCGATGGCGGTATGGGGGTCGAGCAAGTACTCGTTCTGGTCAAACACCTCACGGATGGTGTCTGTGGTGCCCTCATCACCCACCGCGTCACTGTCAAACAGTTTGCGAGCGTGCTTCCAGCGGTAATCTTCAATGCTGACTGGGCCCTTGGTGGCATTCTCCAACAGGTCCTTTACCGCAGCCCCGTCGCGTCCGTGCAGGTCGAACAACAGGCGCTCGAAATTGCTGGACACCATGATATCCATGCTTGGTGACAAGGTATGCTCAAGCTGGAGCTGCTCGTAGCGATTGCCACTCATAAAGCGATGCAGGATGTCGTTACGGTTGGTGGCGATCACCAACTGGGAGATCGGCAAACCCATTTTCTTAGCCAGATAACCCGCGAAGATATCGCCGAAGTTACCCGTGGGCACCGAGAAAGCCATACTCCGATCCGGACCGCCGAGCGCCAGGGAAGCATGAAAGTAGTAGACGATCTGGGCCATGATACGGGCCCAGTTAATGGAATTCACCGCCGCAAGCTGGGTTTGACCACCGAGGAACGACTGGTCACCAAAGCTCGCCTTCACCATGCGCTGGCAGTCATCAAAGTTGCCGCGCACCGCGATGTTATGGATATTGTCACCCTTCACAGTGGTCATCTGGCGACGCTGCACCTCGGACACCCGTTCATGGGGATGCAGGATGAAAATGTCGACGTGTTCGCACCGGCGGCACCCCTCAATGGCGGCGGAGCCGGTATCACCGGACGTTGCCCCCATGATCACCACGTGCTGCTTGCGTTTTTCCAACACGTAGTCCAACAGGCGCCCCAGCAGTTGCAGGGCAAAATCCTTGAACGCCAGGGTTGGGCCACGGAAAAGCTCCATGACCCACTCATTGGTGTCCAACTGAACCAGCGGGGCCACCGCTTTATGGGCAAATACGTCACCGTAGGTCTCGTCCAGCATCCTGCGGAAATCCTCCGCAGGAATCGCATCGTCGACAAACGGGTGCATTACCTTGAAAGCGAGCTCGCTGTAGGAAAGCCCACGCCAGCTGCGAATTTCTTCCAGGCTGAAATGAGGCAATGATTCCGGGACATACAGGCCACCGTCGGTGGCCAGGCCTGTCAGCAGGACGTCTTCAAAGCCAAGGGCGGGAGCTTCGCCCCGTGTACTGATGTATCTCACCTTGCGTTCCTGTCAGTTAAAGTTTTCGGCGCGGATACGGACGACTTTTTCGTCGATATCGCTCAGGGCTTCCAGCTCTTCAATAGCGCGGTTGATCTGTCGCTCCTGGACCGTGTGGGTCAGGATAATTACCGGGATGCGGCCATCTTTCAGCTCCGATTCCTTCTGCATAATGGACTCGATGTTGATGCCGTGCTCACTGAGAATGGAAGCCACTTTCGCCAGCACGCCGGGACGGTCCAGCGCCTGTATGCGCAGGTAATAGGCGGACTGAACATCCTCCATCGGCAGCACCGGCAGATCTTCCATTGCCGCAGGCTCGAAGCCAAGGTAGGGAACCCGCTGGTTGCTCTTGGCAGCCACGGAACGGGCCGCGTCGATGATATCGGCGATAACCGCTGATGCCGTGGCCTCATCGCCGGCGCCGGGGCCGTAATACATGGTCTGGCCAACGGCATCACCGTCCACCAGAACTGCGTTCAACACACCATCCACCTGTGCAATGAGATGGCTGCGCGGAACCAGCGTGGGATGCACCCGCAACTCGATGCCCTCATCGCGGCGACGTGCGATCCCCAGGTGCTTGATGCGATAACCAAGAATTTCCGCGTGAGCGATGTCGTAAGGGGTGATTTCCGAAATCCCCTCGGTGTAGGCTTTTTCAAATTGCAGCGGCACACCAAAGCCTGCAGAGGCCAGGATCGTCAATTTGTGTGCAGCGTCAATGCCTTCCACATCGAAGGTCGGGTCCGCCTCGGCATACCCCAGGTCCTGAGCTTCTTTCAGCACTTCAGCGAACTCGCGACCGGCGCGCATCTCGGTGAGAATATAGTTACCGGTGCCGTTGATGATGCCGGCGATCCAGTCAACGCGGTTGGCGGCCATGCCTTCGCGAACAGCCTTGATGACGGGGATACCGCCAGCAACGCCAGCCTCGTAGGAAACGATCACATTCTGCTTCGCCGCTGCCTCGAAGATCTCGTTGCCATGGACCGCAATCAACGCCTTGTTGGCGGTGACTACGTGCTTGCCATTTCGGATGGCAGCCAGCACCAGCTCCCGAGCAGTTTCGTAACCACCAATCAATTCGACCACAACATCCACAGACGGGTCGTTCACCACGTCAAAAATGTCGGTACTGAACGGGATATCCCCCAGATCAATATCATTGCGCGGGGTGCGTGTCGCCACCCGGGCAATACGGAGATTGAAACCTGTCCGGCCTGTGATCAGGCTGGCATTACGGGTCAGTACGTTGAACGTACCACCACCGACTGTTCCCAGTCCGCAGATTCCGACATTGACGTCTTTCAAGCTTTCACCTCTGTTCCCGATGGGTTGCTGTGGGGAGCGATAGTATAACGGTTAACGGGCGCCCGAATAAGCCCCGCCTGATGAACAGGCAAACAAGGCATTCCGTAGCCTATCAGAGCAGCCCCAGGCCTTCAGCCAGTTTTTCAGACGGCACATAACCACGCACCATATTACCGTCTTCCAATACGATCGCCGGGGTACCCGTCACACCGACGCGACTACCCAGCTCGAATTGCTCCCTGACCGGGTTCTCGCAGCTCTGATCATCCACGGATCGACCCTGCTTGGCGGCATTCATGGCAGCCTGCGGATCATCGGAACACCAGACGGAAATATACTTGCGAAAAGAGGGCGTATTGGGGCCGGAACGGGGAAAGCCATAGTAATTGACAGTAATACCCAATTCGTTCAGTCGCGGAACCTCGTCATGCAGCTTGCGGCAGTATGGGCAATCGATATCGGTGAACACAGCAATAGAAGCCTTTTCGGTGCCCTTGGCCGGAAAACTGATCAGCCCCTCATCACCGAACTCGTCCATGGTTTGAGCGCGCTGGGACGCCCTGCCCTGTTCAGAGATATTGGCAATACCGTTCGCGGTCACTTTCAGCAGGTCGCCGGTCAGGAGATACTGACCATCGGCCGTTGTGAAAATGGTATCGCCGTTATTACTGTACACCTCGTACAAACCCTCAGCCTCCGACTTGCGGACATCGGATATCTTCAGCCCCGGAATCGCTGCGGTGAGTTTGTCGGAAATCGCATCCTCGACCTCGCCCGCATGAGCAGTGTGAGCGCCAGCCGCCAGAGCCGCGAGCACCAGTGGCAGCATGGGTTTAAACAAGTTCTTTATCAGCATATTGGTTTCCAGTTTTCCAGAATCACGAAGGTATATAGCCTGTGAGACGGCGAATTCCGCCGAGTTTGTGCGACACCGCTGCCCGCAAAAAGTTCAGTGTACCAAGCGCCATGCCCGCCGACTAACCCGGGATGTTACGACACTCTAACTAACCGCGCGGATGGTGAGCCTGATGCAGCGATTGTAATCGCTGACGTGCCACATGGGTGTATATCTGGGTTGTCGACAAGTCCGAATGCCCAAGTAACATCTGGACCACCCGTAAGTCGGCACCATGATTCAACAGATGCGTCGCAAAGGCATGGCGAAGAGTATGGGGTGACAGATGCTTGCGAATTCCAGCACGGAGTGCGTAATGTTTGATCCGATGCCAGAAGGTCTGCCGCGTCATCGCAGCGGGACGGTTACCCGGAAACAGTGCGTTGCTGGCCCGCCCCTTGAGAAGCTCACCTCGCCCCTCCCTCATGTAACGTACCAGCCAATCAACTGCCTCTTCACCAAGCGGAACCAGGCGCTCCTTGTTTCCCTTGCCAACAATCCTGATCACCCCCTGGCGCAGGTTCACCTCATCCACCGTTAAAGCCACAAGCTCCGAAACCCGCAAACCGCAGCCGTACAGGATTTCCATCATCGCCTTGTCGCGAAGCTCAATGGGCACTTCAGGATCGGGTTCCGACAACAGGTTTTCCACGTCGTCTTCCGACAAAGAATCCGGCAACCGTCGAGGAAGGCGGGGGCTATCTATTCGCAGTGTAGGGTCTTCAGCGATCACGCCTTCTCGCAAAAGGTAGCGGAAAAAACGACGAAGACCGGAGAGGCGACGGGCAGCCGTGGAGGTTTTGAAACCATCAGACAACCCACGGGATATCCAGCCCAGCAAGTCGGTCCGGCGCACCTCGGTCAGCAGGGGCGTTCCCGGCTGCTCCTGCAGCCAGGCCGCCAACCGCTCAAGATCACTCCGGTACGCCTGACGGGTTTTTTCCCCCAAGCCATCTTCAAGCCAGATGGCATCGGTGAAGCGCACAATGACCGCTTCATCCTGCGATCTAAGCTCAACTCTGGAGGTGGGTTTCCGGGGCATGGCGGCCTACTCGAAACGAAACGGGAACGAAAAGTTCCGGCAACCGGATACGAAAAAGGCAGCCTTGGGCTGCCTTTTCCTGACGAACTGTACCAGCAACTTCTGCTGATCAGCCCAGCTTTTCCTTGATACGAGCTGCCTTGCCAGACAGGTCGCGCAGGTAGTAAAGCTTAGCCTGGCGAACGTCACCACGACGCTTCACACTGATGCTGTCGATCAGCTTGGAGAAGGTCTGGAAGGTACGCTCAACACCCACACCGTAGGACACTTTCCGTACAGTGAAGGAAGAGTTCATGCCACGGTTGCGCTTGCCGATCACAACGCCTTCGAACGCCTGCAGACGCTCACGGTTGCCCTCGGTAACGCGAACCTGGATCACCACGGTATCACCCGGCGCAAAGGCAGGGATTTCCTTGGTCATCTGCTCTGATTCAATTTGACTGATGATGTTGTTCTTGCCGCTCATCGTATGTGCTCCTGATACCCAATCTTTTAATGCCCTGATGATTCAGAGGCACCCGGTTCGTTCAAAATCTCTTCCAGCAGCTCACGCTCTTCGTCCGTAAACACCCGCTTATCCAGCAGGTCGGGGCGTCGCTCCCGGGTTCGCCTCAACGACTGTTTCAGCCGCCAACGCCGGATCTGATCATGGTGACCGCCTAACAAAACATCCGGCACAGCCTGACCTTCGTAAACCTCCGGCCGGGTGTAGTGCGGACAATCCAGCAAACCGTCAGCAAAGGAATCCTGCTCTGCCGACTGCGCATGACCCAGCGCTCCGGGGATGAGGCGTGTAACCGCATCAATGACAGCCATGGCCGCCAACTCGCCACCGGAAAGCACGAAATCTCCCAGTGACACCTCCCGATCGACTTCCGCCGATATCAGGCGCTCATCAACACCCTCATATCGCCCAGCGACGAGAATAAGACTCTCTTCCGCTGCCAGCGATTCAACCACGCCCTGATTCATCGCCTCCCCCTGGGGAGACAGATAAACCACGCAGGCGCGTCCGGGTGCAGACTCCCTTGCCGCATGGATGGCATCCCGCAGTGGCTGAATTTTCATCAGCATACCGGGGCCTCCACCGTAAGGCCGGTCGTCTACCGTTCGGTGACGATCATGAGTGAATTCCCGAGGATTCCAGGCCGTGAACGTCAACAGACCATCACGAACGGCCCTTCCGGTAATCCCGTAATCCGTCACCGCAGCGTACATCTCCGGGAACAGACTGACTGCGCCAATCCACACCCGTCAGAACTCCGGATCCCAGTCGGCCACCAAACGCGAGCCGGCCAGATCCACACTCCGGACCACTTGGTCCGGAAGATAGGGAATCAGCCGCTCACGCTGGTCAATGGAGGCGTCGGTTGCCCGCACCACCAGGACGTCGTTGGAGCCTGTTTCTATCAGATGATGCACCTTACCCAGGTACTCATCCTCTGTCGTGAAAACGTCAAGGCCTTCCAGTTGATGCCAGTAGTATTCCCCTTCGGGGAGCTGCGGCAATTCCTCGGTAGACACAACAACGTCGGCACCACAGTAACTGCGGGCCACTTCACGATCATCGATACCTTTTAGCCTGACGACGATCCCCTGGCCTTGCCGGCGACCTTCCTCAAGCCTGGCCGGGATACGCTTGCCGTTGTGAACCAAGGTCCAGTCCCGGTAGTTCAGTATTCCGTCCTTGGGGTCAGTATAGGAGTAGACCTTGAGCCACCCCTTAACCCCAAACACCGAGGTAATCTGACCAATCACAGTTTCCTGCGAATGTTGAGCCATACCCTAACCCCGGTGGTGAAACGTTCTTTCAATTACTCTGCAGCAGCGCCTTTCAGCAGCTGTGCAACGCGCTCGCTGGTCTGGGCGCCTTGACCCAGCCAATGATCGATGCGATCACGATCAATACGCAGACGCTCTTCCTGGCCACGGGCAACCGGGTTGAAGAAACCAACACGCTCGATAAAACGACCGTCGCGGGATTTGCGGCTATCTGTCACTGTCAGATGGTAGAACGGGCGCTTCTTGGAGCCGCCACGAGCCAAACGGATTATTACCATTTCGACCAATATCCTGTTCTGTTGTACGAACTTTGTACGATTCACACCCGCCAAGCTTCAGAAATCACTGGCTGGCGCGAAGACCCATACTCGAAAGGGGCGCTATTCTATGCTAAATGAACGCCAAAGAAAACAGGGAAAACATCCCGGTTTCTACATACGCCCACGCGGAGGCATACCACCGCCTGCGCCACCCGGCGGCATCATACCGCCAAGACCGCGCATCATGTTAGCCATTCCGCCCTTCTTGCCGAATTTCTTCATCATTTTCTGCATTTGCTTGTGCTGCTTTAGCAGACGATTCACATCCTGGATTTGCGTACCGGACCCCGTCGCAATGCGGCGCTTGCGAGAGTTATTGATCACATCCGGGTAGCGGCGCTCCTTTGCCGTCATCGAGCAGATAATGGCCTCCATCTGCCCCATGGACTTGTCATTGACCTGTTGCTGGGCCATCTGTGCCATCTGGCCCATGCCGGGCAGCTTATCCATCAGACCGCCGATGCCGCCCATGCTTTTCATCTGCTGAAGCTGGTCACGGAAGTCTTCAAGATCAAAGCTCTTACCCTTCTTGATCTTCTTTGTCAGTTTCTGGGCTTTCTTCTGATCAATCTTGCGCTCGGCTTCCTCTATAAGGGAGAGCACATCCCCCATACCCAGAATCCGGGACGCCACCCTGTCAGGGTGGAATGGCTCCAGGGCATCGGACTTCTCGCCCACACCCAGGAACTTGATCGGTTTACCAGTAATGTGACGCACCGACAGCGCGGCACCGCCACGGGCATCGCCATCGGTCTTGGTCAGGACAACGCCCGTCAGTGGCAGCGCATCATTAAAGGCCTTGGCCGTGTTGGCAGCATCCTGGCCCGTCATGGCGTCGACCACAAACAGGGTTTCAACCGGGTTGACGGCTTTATGAAGACGACCAATCTCGCCCATCATCTGCTCATCGACGTGCAGGCGGCCGGCGGTATCCAGAATCACAACATCAACATGTTTCTTGCGGGCTGCATCCATGGCGCCATTGGCGATATCAACAGGGTCCTGGTCCTCAGAACTGGGAAAGAACTCCACACCCACTTCACCGGCCAGCGTTTCCAGCTGACGAATGGCCGCCGGGCGATACACGTCGGCGCTCACCACCAGAACGGACTTTTTCTGCCTTTCCTTAAGGAAGCGGGCAAGCTTGGCCACCGTGGTGGTCTTACCGGCACCCTGCAAGCCGGCCATCATAATCACTGCCGGTGGCTGTACTGCCAGGTTGAGGGATTCGTTGCCATCCCCCATCACGCGTTCCAGCTCCTGCTGGACAACCTTCACGAATACCTGGCCCGGACTCAGGCTACGCTGAACTTCCTGCCCGATTGCCCGCTGACGCACGCCCTCAATGAATGCCTTGACCACAGGCAGGGCAACGTCCGCCTCCAACAGCGCCATGCGCACTTCACGCAGCGTTTCCTTTATATTGTCGTCGGTCAGCCGCGCCTGCCCAGATATCTTGCGCAGACTGCCGGAAAGTCGGTCCTGGAGGTTTTCAAACATGTTGCTCTTCCGTACCCGGATAAATTGGTTGCATGAAACACCGGAACCCGATCAGGTTCCTTGATTCCTGTTGCATAATCGCGACATTATAACCAGACTATCGCCCTGAAACGACCAGCCCGGTCAAATCGGCGTGGAACCCCGCCGATCTCGAGTCAGAAAGTGGTTATAAAAAGGACGTCATGGGAACGTTGATCCTCGCGGTCACTTCGTTATTGCTTTACAGCGTAGGTACCGCCCTGCAGGCTCTCAGCTTCCGGGGACGGGTACACACCAGCATTGCCATCACCACCCTTATCGGCCTGCTGGCCCTGACAGCACATGGACTGTTGATTGCCCAGACCGTTCATCGTGAAGGCGGTTTCGATTTCGGCTTCTTCCAGAGCTCTGTCCTTATTTCCTGGCTGATCGCTTTTTTGCTGCTAGCCCTCAACCTTCGCAAACCGGTACAAAGCCTTTTCCTTGGCGTTTACCCGCTGGCAGCGCTGACCATCATTATGGGTCTGATTACTCACTCCCCTTCCCGATTGGTGCCGGAAGACCACTACGGCATGCTCTCCCATATCGCACTGTCGGTGACAGCCTACAGCCTGTTTACGCTGGCCGCCATACAGGCGGTGCTGCTTTACCTGCAGAATCGCCAGCTCAAACAGAACTATAACAGCGTCCTGATACGCAACCTGCCGCCGCTGCAGACCATGGAGTCATTGCTGTTCGAGCTGGTGTGGGCAGGCGTGGTCATGCTGATTCTGGCCATCGTGACCGGCGCCCTGTTCATTGACGACCTGTTCGCTCAGGATCTGGCCCACAAAACGCTGTTCTCGCTGTTGTCACTCATCGTCTTCATCGCATTGCTAATCGGACGCTACACGAAGGGCTGGCGCGGCATTACCGCCAGCCGCTGGACACTGGCAGGGTGCGCCCTGTTAATGCTCGCCTTCTATGGAAGCAAGTTCGTGCTGGAACTGATCTTTCACCGGGGCGGCTGACGCTACCATGAATTTCCCCGGACAGACACCAACTTGACACCCCGACTTTCAACCACCTATTTTCCCAACTTGTCGGCAACATAAGGACACTCAGTCTTGAACGAAACATCGCTTACTGCGCTGTTCATCATCCTGGCAGGACTCATCCTGCTTTCCGCCTTCTTCTCCAGCTCTGAAACCGGGATGATGTCACTGAACCGGTACCGGCTGAAGCACATGGCCAAGACCGGCCATAGAGGCGCCCGGAGAGCGCAGTCTCTCCTCAATCGCACCGATCAGCTGATCGGCGTCATCCTGATCGGCAACAACTTCGTCAACATCTTTGCCTCAGCCATCGCCACGGTGATCGCCATCCGCATTTGGGGCGACGCCGGGATTGCCATTGCCACCGTTCTGCTGACCATCGTTATCCTGATTTTTGCGGAAGTCACCCCCAAAACCCTTGCTGCACTGTTTCCCGAAAAGATTGCCTTTCCAGCCAGCCACGTACTGGGACCGCTGCTCAAATTACTCTATCCCGTGGTTTGGGCGGTTAATCTGTTTACAGGCGCCATCCTGAAGATCATCGGCGTGTCCGCCGACGATGCCGCCAACGAGCACCTCAGCCGCGAAGAACTGAGAACCCTTGTAAATGAGGCGGGCGCACTGATCCCAGCCAAACACAAGGACATGCTGGTTAGCATCCTCGACCTTGAGAAAGTGACCGTGAACGACATCATGGTGCCACGCAACGAGGTGGTCGGCATCGATCTGGATGATGACCTGGACACCATCCTGCGCCAACTAAGAAGCAGTCAGCACACTCGCTTGCCGGTGTTCAAGGGGGACATCAACAACATTCAGGGCGTGCTTCACCTGCGCAACGCCTCAAAACTCCTGCTTCACGATGAAATCAACAAGGCCATGCTGATGCAGCTGTGCCGTGAGCCCTATTTCATTCCGGAAAGCACACCCCTCAACACCCAACTGATCAACTTTCAGAAGGAGAAACGACGCTTCGGCATCGTTGTTGACGAGTACGGAGAAGTACTCGGCCTGGCGACACTGGAAGACATTCTTGAGGAGATCGTTGGCGAATTCACCACCGATTACGCCGCCACCAGCCCCGACATCATTCCCCAGGACGACGGCACATACATCATCGATGGTACGTCCGCTGTGCGAACCATCAACAAAACCCTTGGCTGGAAGCTACCTATTGATGGCCCCAAAACACTCAACGGCCTCATCACCGAAACCCTGGAAAACATCCCGGACACCAACGTGTGCCTGAAGGTGGGCGGGCACCGCGTTGAGGTGCTCCAAATCAAGGACAATGTGGTCAAGGCTGCGATCGTTCACCCCAAAAAGAAGAAAAAGCGCGCTATGGGCTAGATCATCTGGCTATAACACCTGACTATTTAGAAAGATCAAATTTTAATATTTTTCTTGACCGAAATGCGGTTCCACCCAAGACTGGAGTCACGCAAAAAATAATAACAACATGCCGTAAGGCATATGATCCGCCGTTCCTTAGGGTGCTTTGGAACATTAGTGGGTTTTGTTAGCGTTTAGTCATGTTACCGTGTGTTAAAATGCGGTAGATTTAACGTATAAAGAAAAAATACAGCTGTAAGCTCGGTCATGTATCCGGTTGAGGCGTACACAGGAGTCGGCCATGAATAAGCAGTCCGGCATACATTATCTCCGCGAGCACCGGGAGGCAGGGAGCTCAAATCCCGTACCTGCGCAGGTGGTTCGCATCCGCGACACTGTCGTTGCTGGACTGGGGGATTTGTTGCAGGGTGCATTTGATGCAGTTGATGACTCGCTGTTCGAGCTGGCAAACAACGCCAGAAGCAACAACGAGCAAAACCGCTATTTCGAGGCCATGCGCGAAATCCGTATCAAGCGGAAGGGTGTAGAGCGTCACTTCCAGAATGCGGTAGCACAACTGTTCGCCAATCCGCCTCAAAGCGGCAGCGTGGCAGCCGACGAAAGTCTAGCCAGCCAGACCAGCTCAGACAGCCTGTCGCTGGTAGGCGACGACGACCTGGAAGAACAGGTTGCCCTCAATGCCATGATCACCAAGTCCAAGGTCCACTTTCAGGGTCCCCTGTTACAACTGCAGACACGCTTCAGCGTGGTTTATCCGGGCGCCAGTGACGAAGCGCCGGTTAACCCCATGGCGCCAGAACATCTCTGCAGCGCCTTTGTGGAAGCCATCCAGGCGCTGGAAATCCAAATACGCGAACGCCTGATTCTGCTCAAGCAATTTGATCGTTACGTTGTCTCCAACCTTGGCATGTTGCTGGACGAAGCCAACCGAATCCTCATCCAGGCCGGCGTGATTCCGAATTTCCGCTACCACGGCAAGGCTGGTAAACAGCAGAGCAAGACAGCATCCGGCACTCACGCTGACGAAACAGGTGGGAACGCCAGCGCGACGACGGAACCCGCTGCTGCGGAAAGTCAGCAAGGGCACCATGAAGGCGCCATGTTCGACCAGATCCGGCAGATGCTGGCGCTCCAGCGCGCCAACGCAGGCATTCCGCCGCGGGCATCCGACCCCAATATTCATGTCGTTGGGGGAGCGGAACTGGCAAGTCTGCTCGGCTCACTTCCCCAACACCTCCCTGGCGAACAGATTAGCGGCAACCTGAGTGCCGGCGAGCCGGTGATGGTTGACCTCCATCAGGTTGTCCAACAGTTGCTGGCACAGGCCGGAACGACCAGCGATGGCAAAAAGCCGGCGTTGGCGGAAATGGACGAGGACCTGATCAACCTCGTGTCCATGTTGTTTGAATTCATTCTCGACGATTACAACCTCTCGGCCCCCGTACAAGTCCTGATCAGCCGATTACAGATCCCCATCCTCAAGGTGGTGATCAAGGACAAGTCATTCTTCAGTAAAGCAACTCACCCAGCCCGCCGCCTGCTGAACTCCCTGGCACGGGCCGGCATTGGCTGGAGCGAGAGTGACGAGAAAACCCGCGACAAGCTGTACGAGCAGATCCACGCCATTGTCGTTCGCATACTGAACGAATTCGATGGTGACGTAACACTCTTTGAAACCCTGGGTGAGGAGTTCGAACAGTTCCTGGCAAGGGAAAACCGCAAGTCCTCCCTGGTGGAGCAGCGCACCCGGGAATCCGAGCGCGGACGTATCAAATCGCAGAAAGCTCAGGAAACCGTCGATCAGTTGCTGCAGAAAAAACTGGCGCGATACAAGCTTCAGGAGCCAGTGCGGAACATCCTGATCAACGGCTGGAGCCGGGTGATGTTCCTGGCTTACCTGAGGGACGACGTGGAACACCGCTGGCTACAGACTGTCCGCGTGGTGGATGACCTCATTTGGTGCCTGCATCCGCATCAGGAAGATGAAGAGCGGGATCAGTGGGTTCGCGTGGTTCCCGGCTTGCTGAAGTCACTCCGGGCCGGGCTTGAAGAGGTTTCCTACAACTCATCCAAGCTGGATGAGATGATGGCGGACCTCAAGCACGAGTTAACGGAAGCTTTCCGAGCCAACGCGCTGGCCGAGGCCATGGAGGACTCTCCCGAGCCGGAGCCCGAAGAAGACATCCCCACGGCTCATCAGACTGCCATCGAGCGCCAACAGGAGCTTGAGGACGCTGCCATCGCCGAATATGTGGCACAGATCGATGCTATTGAAATCGGCAATTGGGTGGAGTTCAACCTGGTCAACGGGGCCAGCTTCCGCTGCAAACTGTCCGCCATCATTGAGGAAGCAGACTGCTTTGTTTTCGTAAATCGCATGGGGCTCAAGGTGATCGAGAAAACCCGCACCGACCTGGCTCATGAGATGCGGCGCGGCCGTCTGACCGTCCTTGAGCAGGGAGCGCTGATTGACCGGGCGCTGGACGCAGTCGTGGGCAGCTTGCGGAGCAAGGCAGGTTAAAAGCACTGGGAGCGTCTGAGCAACAATGCTGGAGTATGGCAGTGTTACCGGCCTCCCGGACAAATACCGGATCACCCTGGCGATATCGGTTGCCTTACTGCTTCATACCCTGATAATGGCCACCCTTCCCTATACGGCTCCAAGCGCGGAAAGCCATCGCCAGACGGTGAAAGTGGAACTGGTCAGTCCTGGCAGTATTCCCTTGCCGGAATCCGCCGCCAGCGCGACATCGCCGACTCGCACGACAGCTCCGGACCGCAACACGATCACAACTGAACCAACGTCCACCAGCGACCAGCGTGACCCCGTTACTGTGGAATCGCCGCAAGTCGACACCAGTCATCCCCGGCACAAAGAACCAACTGCGCGTTCGGCGCCATCACCACAAACACCCGTGGTGGAGCCCCAATCTCCAGCACGGACAACGCCCTCGCAGGACTCGGCCGCTACTGCCGCAGGCAACCCGGAGCAACCGGTGGAGGACACGCCGGAAAAGGTCACTCAGATAACATCGTCGCCACGAGATGTGGATCCCTATACGGCAAGCCTGGCCGTACACATTGGTAAGGAACTCGGCAAACGACCGGTTCCTTCCAGCCGCAGTGTCACCGAGCCGGTGAGCAGTCAGCTTGAGCTGAAACTACTCCCAAGCGGAGCACTTACTGGTGCCAAAGTCACCAAATCGACGGGGTTCAACGACATAGACCGAGCGATTTATCAGGCTGCCCTGCTAGCCAGCCCTTATCCAAAACCACCGGAAGAATACTCAGGAAGGAAGCAATTCCGGGTCGAACTCATTTTCGCCCCGGAACGCCTTTAAACGCGGTTAACTCAGGCTTCTGCCTGTTTCGCAGCGGCTTTGACCTGCTCGGCCAGCTCACCACTTTCCGACATTTCGAGAATAATGTCGCAGCCGCCTACCAGCTCACCATTGATATAGAGCTGCGGGTAGGTGGGCCAGCTTGAATAGACCTTGAGGCCTTCACGCAATTCCTGGTTATCAAGAATATTTACAAAGGCGAACCGCTCGCCGCATGCCATCAGCGCCTGGACGGTCTTCGCTGAGAAACCGCACTGCGGAGCCTGTGGAGTGCCTTTCATATAGAGGATAATGGCGTTTTCCTCAAGCTGGCTCTTGATGGTTTCGTTGATGTCCATGAACTCTCACCTCTCATTGGAAACGGGGTCGCCCGGTTGCGACATGCCTGACACTATTGTACACGTCCCGTGACGCTCACCAAACACCGCCTGACACCTGCATATACCCTGGCGTTGTCTTCAGCCCCCTGACGGGCTAGACTTGAGCCCCTGCCTTTCAGGCAACCTCCGTTTCCGTATTTCCCGCCAGTGCGGCTCTCACCGCGTGCTGGCGTATTGCCGTTTCAGGACAATGACCACCGCGGGCCGGTTGTAACCACGAATAGATCCGGATTTCTTGGATAGGGTTATCGATTAATTAAGGGCCACTCCATGGCAGCAAGACATTTTCTCACACTCAATGACTTAAGCTCCGACGAGCTTGAAAGTCTGGTCGACCACGGCACTAAACTCCGCAACGATTGGCGCCAGGGCGTCGTGCGCGAAACCCTGAAGAATCGTGTCCTGGCAATGATCTTCGAGAAGTCGTCAACCCGCACGCGGGTATCCTTCGAGGCGGGCATGACCCAGCTCGGTGGCGCTGCTCTGTTCCTCTCTCCCCGTGATACCCAGCTCGGACGAGGAGAACCCATTGAAGACTCCGCCATCGTGATTTCCAGCATGGTGGACGCTGTCATGATCCGGACGTTTTCCCACGATACCGTCGACGCATTCGCGGCGGCCTCCAGAGTGCCCGTCATCAACGCTCTGACAGATGATTTCCATCCTTGCCAGCTGCTGGCCGACATGCAGACGTACCGGGAACATCGCGGCAGCATTCGTGGCGGTACGGTTGCCTGGGTTGGCGATGGCAACAACATGTGCCAGTCCTACATCAATGCAGCAACGCAGTTCGGCTTTAACCTGCGCGTTGCCTGCCCGGAGGGTTACGAACCTGACAGTGAATTGCTGAAAACCCATCAGGATCGGGTGTCTGTAGTTCATGATCCGGCTGAAGCCGCCAGAGGTGCTGATCTCCTGGTCACGGATGTCTGGGCCTCCATGGGGCAGGAAGATGAACAGAAAGCCCGTCAGAGAGTCTTCCAGAACTACCAGATCAATCCCTCGCTGATGAAATTGGCGGACAAGGACGCCCTGTTCATGCACTGCCTGCCGGCGCACCGTGGCGAGGAGATATCCGCGGACATGATGGAACACCCGCGTTCGGTGGTCTGGGAAGAAGCCGAAAACCGCTTGCACGCCCAAAAAGCGCTGCTGGAATTCCTGATCCTCAATCGACTGGACTGACCGAATGACCGATAGCCTGGCTCAGCCTGCTGACTGGCTGCTGGAAGTAAACAACCTGTCCTGCGGGTATGGCGATGGCTCAGTGGTCAGGAACGTCAACTTTGCCCTCAGTCACGGCGATATCGGCTGCCTGCTGGGCCCCAGCGGTTGCGGAAAAAGCACCATCCTCAGGGCATTGGCAGGATTTCTTCCCATCAATACCGGTGAGATTTGCCTGCAGTCCAGTTCCATCAGCCTGCCCGGTCGCACTCTCGCCCCTGAGAAGCGCCGAATCGGCATGGTGTTTCAGGACTACGCCCTGTTCCCACACCTGACAATTGCCGAAAACGTCGGCTTCGGCTTGCGCAGAGAGGATCGCGAGGAAAAACATCAGAAAGTCACCGAGTTGCTTAAGGTGGTTCATCTGCAGGATCTTGCCGACAACTACCCCCATGAACTGTCGGGTGGGCAGCAACAAAGGGTGGCGCTTGCCCGTGCCCTGGCACCGGAACCCACGTTGATACTGCTGGACGAGCCGTTCTCTAACCTCGACGCAGATCTGCGCCGCCGACTCAGCCTGGATGTGCGGGAAATCCTCAAGACACTGGGCATCAGTGCCATCCTGGTCACTCACGATCAACAGGAAGCCTTCGCCATGTGTGATCAGGTGGCGGTTCTGAAAGACGGCGGAATACAGCAATGGGACGTGCCCTACAACCTATACCACGAACCCGCCAACCGTTTTGTTGCAGGTTTCGTGGGCCAGGGAGGCTTCGTTCCAGGAAAAGCGTTGGGGCCGGACACGATTGAGTCCGAGCTGGGGGTCATCCGCGGCAACCGCGCCTACACCTGGCAACCCGGCACGCTGGTCGACGTGCTGATCCGGCCAGACGACATCGTCTACGATGCCAACTCCGAACTTAAGCCAAAAGTGGTGGAAAAGACCTTTGCCGGGACGTCGACGCTCTATCGCTTTCGCTGCTCGGAAGACACCGAGTTCGAGGCCCTGTTCCGGAGCCATCTGGACTTTCACCTGGGCGAACACGTGCCAGTCCGGGTGGAGGCAGACCATCTGATCGCCTTCGAGAGAACCTGAGAGCCCGAGCCTCAGTTATTACAAACCCGCTCCACGGAATCCAGCCAGCCGGCGTACAGGGTCTCCCGCAATGCCGGCTTCATAGCCGCCTCGAAGCGATGTTCCCGCTCCCAGAGTCGTGCTATCTCGTCCAGCCCCTGGTATACACCGGTCTGCAGCCCGGCCAGATAGGCCGCCCCCAGAGCCGTGGTCTCTGTCACGCGGGGGCGGTCCACTGGCACGTTGAGGATATCCGCCAGAAATTGCATCACCCAGTCGTTGACCACCATGCCACCATCCACCCGCAATGCCTGTAGGGACGCACCATCGTTCTGGATGGCGCGGATCAGGTCCTTGGTCTGATAGCACACGGATTGCAGGCCGGCGGTGACGATCTCGCCGATTCCGGTGTCCCGGGTAAGGCCAAGAATCGCCCCGCGGGCGTGAGGATCCCAATGTGGCGCACCCAGACCGGTAAAGGCCGGAACCAGATAAACAGGGTTTTCCGCCCCCACTTTCGAGGCGTAATCAGAGGATTCGCTGGCGTGACTGATAAGCTTCAACCCGTCCCTGAGCCATTGCATGGCGGCGCCGGCAACAAAGATGCTGCCTTCCATGGCGTAGCACGGTTTGCCATTCAAACGATAAGCCATGGTTGTCAGCAACCGGTTTTCGGAGCGTAGCGCCTTTTCGCCGGTATTCAGCATCAGGAAACAACCGGTGCCATAGGTGCTTTTCGCCATACCGGGCTCGAAACAGGCCTGCCCAATCAATGCTGCGTGCTGGTCGCCTGCGATGCCTGCGACCTGCACCGATGCCCCCAGCCACTGCCTGTCAGTGGTGCCAAAATCCGCGGCAGAATCGAGCACTTCCGGCAACAGCGCCCGGGGAACCCGGAAGAGGGTCAACAACTCGTCGTCCCATTGCTGACTATGGATATTGAACAACGCCGTGCGCGAGGCGTTGGTGGCATCGGTCTTGTGGGAGCGCCCACCAGTCAGATTCCAGAGCAGCCAGCAGTCCACAGTACCGAAGGCAAGCTCGCCAGCTTCCGCCCTCTGACGGGCACCGTCCACATGGTCGAGTATCCAGGCAATCTTGGTGGCGGAGAAATACGGGTCAATCAAGAGGCCGGTGCGTTCCACCACCCTACCTTCATGGCCATCGGATTTGAGTTTGGTGCAAACAGACGCTGTGCGTCGATCCTGCCAGACAATCGCGCGGTGAATTGGCTCTCCGGTTTTCCGATCCCAGATCACCGTGGTTTCCCGCTGATTGGTGATGCCGATACCTGCCAGGGTTGAGGCATCCAGCCCTGACGACTCGAGAACCTCCCTGCACACCGCCAATGTACTGTGCCAGATTTCGCCGGCCTCATGTTCCACCTGGCCATCTTTCGGAAAGTACTGGTGAAATTCCTGTTGCGCCGTGGCGATGGCTTGGCCGGAGGCATTGAAAATGATCGCGCGGGAACTGGTGGTCCCCTGATCGATGGCGAGCAGGTGCTGGGTCATGGGGCGTCCTTTCAGGTGCTTCAGCATTGTTCTGGTCAATGCTGCAATCTTCTCAAAGGATTGATAAGAACGCTACGGTAAAGTCGGGCATAAAAAAAGGGCCGGAAAACCGGCCCTCAAATGACGAATGAAACAAGGAAAGTTCGTAAGAACTACAACCTCAAAAGTCATCCCTTACACATTTAGTATCGGCTCGGATTGCCCAGCCTTCAGTTGAGGTTGTGTTGCGCCTTTGTTACATCAGGTTAGGGGCTGAGAGGCGCATCACAAAACGGCTTAGAGGGTGTGCTCCACCGGCTTCTTGCGAGGCCAGACCAGACTGAAGCGGGCTCCGCCCAACTCGTCGCTGCGACTGACAAACGCCTGCCCGCCATGCCAGTAGAGGATTCTCCTGACAATGGAGAGGCCAAGGCCATAACCGCCCGAGGTTCGGGTACGACTGTCATCGAGGCGAGCAAATGCAGTAAACACTTTTTCCCAATCCTCTTCGGGAATACCAGGGCCGTCATCCTCCACATCAATGCGGCAATTATCCTCATCAAACTGGCAGTGGACTTTCACGCGGCCGGCCGCGTAGCGTGCAGCGTTTCCTACCAGATTCTGAACCGCCCGGTGCAAATACCGAGGCTCCACATCAGACAGTGACCAACGCTCGGATTCATCGTCAATGTCTGCCTCGATGGTGTGGTCCGGGCGGACCATCTGCTGCTCGCTCACCACCTGGCGAACGATATCACTGACCGACCGCTCCTGAAGCGCAAATACGGGACCACCCTGCTCCAACCGGGCGTAGGTCAGGATTTCATCGATCAGCTCATCAAGCTCCTGGATGTCGCCGTCAATGCCATCAAGCTGCTTCTGGAGCGCCTCCGGAGAATTGGCGCTTTCGATCATCTGGACACCGAATCGAATACGGGCAACCGGTGTTCTCAGCTCATGGGAAACCGCGTGGATCATTTCCCGCTGAACCCCTACCAGCCGCTGAATATGCTCCGCCATACCGTTGAAGGCTGCGGCCAACCGGGACACAAGGCGACTGTCGCCTGCATCCACCCGCGCCCCCATCTCGCCGCGGGCTATGCGAATTGCCACCGACTCCACGGCCCGGAGATTGCTGTCTACATCCCTTAACGCCAGATAGAGAGCCAGTGCGAGAACGCTTCCCGCCACTACAAGCAATAGCAGCATTACCGGCCATGCCCAGGGACTGAAGGGCGCAGGCATAGCCATGTCCACGAGAGTGCCATCTTCCAGACGGATCAACACCTGGGCACGATCCCGGGAGGGATGATGGTATAGCGAGATACCCCGCTCGGAGACGCGTTCGAGAACCTCGGAATCCGGGAGTGCGGCCTGATCCCGAACCGCCATCAGCTCTACCCCGAGCGTATCGGATAGCTGCGACATGGCACCTTCCCTTCCATCCGAAGACATGTCATCAAGATGCAGGCGAGCGATGAGAGCGGTTGCCTCGGCAACATCGCTGTAGATATCCCGAAATCGCAGGTCGATGATCCCACCGCTATCGTTCCGGACCATCACCTGCTGGCCGATACTGGTGTCCATCGCCACTACCTGGCCATAGGAAAGGCGCTCCATGATGACATCGGACACCGACAGGTTACCCGGCGGCGTCACCCGGAAATCGTAGAAAGACTTGAGCCAGGGATACTGTTGCTGAGGATGAGGAGTCGCGACAAGCCAACGCAACAGGGGCTCTGAAAAACGCTCCTGCCAGTACTGCTCCCTGACGGAATTCACACCCAGGAACAATGCGGCACAAAACAGGAGAATCAGAAAGGTAAGACCAATCAGCCGGGCGTAAAGCTTGAGAAAAAACTTGAGGGGCATTGCGATAACCCTGGCAATGAACGCCGGCCCCGCCGGGCCAGCGCCAGAGACTGAACAGTCAGGCTTCCTTTACGAACAGGTAGCCTTTGCTGCGTACGGTTTTAATGCGCCTCGGGTGGATGGGATCGTCGCCAATCTTGGGACGTATCCTCGAAACCCGGACATCGATCGAACGGTCCTGGCCATCGTATTCGATCCCTCTCAGGGCGGTGAAGATTTCCTCCCGACTGAGCACTCGGCCAGCATTGCTTGCCAATAGCCAGAGCAGGTCGAATTCCGCGCTGGTGAGGTCGATACTGTCGTCGCTCAGCCATGCTTCACGCATTGACCTGTCCACCACCAGGTTGTTGAACTGCAGCCTGACCGGTTCTTCACCGCTACCCTCTTCCGCAGCCACCGAACCATTCTCGGTAACCCGCCTCAGCAAGGCGCGGATTCTCGCCAGCAGCACCCTTGGCTGAACCGGTTTGCCGATGTAATCGTCGGCACCCATTTCCAGGCCGAGCACCTGGTCCAGATCGTCCGTGCGGGCAGTAAGCATGATAATCGGGCCTGGATAAAAAGGCCGCGCACGCCTGCAGATAGACAGTCCATCCTCACCCGGTAACATCAGGTCAAGCACGACCAGGTCCGGCTGTTCCTTGCGAATGCGCTCCACCGCGTTCCCACCGTGAGTTTCGAGGGTGACAGTCAACCCGTTACTCTCCAGGTACTCCCTGGTTAGCTCTGCCAGCCTCTCATCATCTTCGACTATAAGAATCCGCCAACTTTCGTTCGTCTGTTCCACGCCATCCATCTCTGATTTTGTTTTTCCGGTTTCTGAAACGTCCGGCCAACGTCACCCCACATGGCCGGAACAGAGCTGCCTGTCAGAAGATCAGCTACCCAACTGACAATACAGGCTACCTCCTGTAACAGCAATTATACATGCTATTCAGAAATATACATGGAACCGCCTGTTCGTTACAGCCCGTGACAAAGGTCACACCTCCACACCGATAACGGGACTTGTCACAAAGTCGTCATCCCCCGTTCATTCCGATGTCACACCGGATTCATAGCCTTGTCGAAAAGTGGAAACAAAGAGGCATTGCCATGAACGCCCAGACCGCCCGCCTGTCACGCTCGGCCCGACAGCTCAAAACCGTCATTACCCAACAGCCGGATCTCGTTGAATCCGCTCAGAAATTGCGCTATCAGGTTTTCTCGGAAGAGTATGGTTCTGACCTGGGGGCTACCGTCCCTGGCATTGATGCGGACGAGTTTGACCGATTCTGCGATCATCTGATTGTCACCGATGAGAACACCGGTGAACTGGTCGCTACAACACGAGTGCTTCACCACAGCCAGGCCATGGAAGCCGGAGGCTTCTATTCCGAGGGTGAGTTCGAACTCTCTTCCCTTTACCAACTCCCCGGGACTGTCGCCGAGCTTGGGAGAACCTGCGTGCACCCGGACTATCGTAATGGTGCGACCATCAGCCTGTTGTGGGCATCCGTTGCGGAATACCTGGTATCGCGAAACGTGGATTACCTGATTGGCTGCGCCAGTATCGGTATGTCAGATGGCGGCCTGAAAGCCTGGCGCATAGCCCGATACCTGCAGCGGGAATTCCTGGCCGGCGAGGAGTACCGGGTAACCCCGTTACGGGCAATGCCGCACCTGACCCACACTGTCAGCGAGGATCGCCCGGTGGACGTTCCCGCGCTGATCAAGGCCTACATGCGCCTCGGCGCCCGCGTCTGCGGCGAGCCCTGCTGGGACCCGGACTTCCGTTGCGCAGACCTGTTGGTGGTGCTGGACGTCAACAACCTGGCCAGTCGCTACAGCCGCCATTTCATGCGTAAACAGGCCCAGTAGACAACCGGGACTACCCTGGCAACCCGAGGATTGGTTATGGAACTGATACGCCTGACCGCAAGACTGGTACTCTTTACCGGCTTCATGGGCCTGACGGCAACGCTTGCCGGCACTCTGTTACTGGTTGAGACCCTGTTCCGCTGCCAAATCGACCGCGCGCCCTTCGCCCGCATCTGCTTTAACGGAGCCAGTCGCTGCCTTGGCTTTCGCATGTCCACGCAGGGCACCTTCAGCAACAGGCCCGTGCTCTATGTCAGCAACCACATCTCCTGGTCGGACATTCCTGTACTTGGCGGACAGGCGCCCCTGCGCTTCCTGTCCAAAGCGGAAGTAGGCCGCTGGCCGGTGATCGGTTGGCTGGCCACGCAGGCGGGCACGCTGTTCATTCAGCGCGGCAATGGCAAAGCCGGCCAGGCCCGCGACGAAATTGCCCGAACTCTTCTGAACGGGCAGTCGGTGCTGGTGTTTCCCGAAGGCACCACCACAGCCGGAGTGACCGTCCTGCCCTTCCATAGCAGGCTGCTTCACGCCGCGGCGGATGCAGGCGTGGACATACAACCTCTGAGCATCGGTTATTTGAGAAACGGCCACCCCGACCATTTGGCGCCGTTCATTGGCGACGATGAGTTTCAGCATCATTTAATGCGCATGCTGCGCCAGCCGGCGGTCGAGGTCGGCGTTATCGCCCATCCGGTGGTGACTATCGACGACAGCACGGACCTGACAGATGTAACGCGGGATTTGCGGCAGACAGTACACGATGGGTTGCGGCAGATTCAGGCGGGACGCCTTTCAGACCAGGCATCAGACGGGCCGACAGCGGTTGCCGGCCCGGAGCTGTAATTCAGCTCAGCGGATGGCCGGCGTTGATTTCCTCTTCCGTGGCTTCACGCTTACCGATGATCTCCAGATCAAAGTACAGGGTAAAACCCGCCAGAGGATGGTTGGCATCCACCCGCACCAGATTGCCATCAATGCTTACCACCTGTACCACCTGGGCCGTGTCGCCGGTATTGGTTTGAAACTTCATCCCTACCTGCAGGTTCTCCACGTTCTCGAACATGGAACGGGGTACTTTGCGGATCAGCTCCGGATTATGTTCTCCATACGCCATGGCCGGAGGTACGGTCACTTCCAGGCAATCACCGACATTACGGTCTTTCACCGCTTTCTGGATGCCTTCGATGATTTCCGGGCTGCCTTCCAGGAAATGAAGCGGCTCGCTGCCCTCGGAGGTGTCAACCAGCTCACCGAGCTTGTTCTTGAGGACATAGTGGACGGTTAATACAGCAGGTTTTTGCATCAGGCGTTTGTGTTTCCTGTATTCGGGGGTGTATCAGTCAGATTCAGGCCATGGATAACCAGGCGCCGGTCCAGTCTCGCCTTCAGGCTCCGGGGTTTATCCAGGCTCATGCGCTCCAGCAACGGCTGGTAGCGATTGTCGTCGTCGTTTGCCTTAACGGCGCGCCACAAAGTCAACAGTTTACCACGACGAGTCGCCGTTGCGGCCTTCAGAGTTTGTAAAGCCTTGCCCAGCCGGAGTTCTTCATCGGTAAAGTCCCGCCCGAACGGGAATGCTGGAAACATATCCGTGTCTCCGGCGATCTTTACAGCCTCTCCAACCGCCTCCGGCGTGTTATTGCACCAGTGCTCAGGCAGACGAAACGAAGCATCCACTTTTCCCGCTTTCTGGGCCTGCTTCAGCAAATCGGCCTGGAAACGGGAATCTGCAATGCGGATCAGTTGCAGGTATACCTGCTCGTCGGACTGACCCCTCAGATCCGCAATACCGTACTCGGTGATGACTATGTCGCGAAGATGACGGGGAATGGTGCAGTGCCCGTAACTGAAGACAATGTTGGACAGTGTTTCCTCACCGGACTTACGGGTGCTGCGCAGGGTCAGGATAGACCGCGCGCCCGGCAGCTCGTGGGCCATGGCGACAAAATTGTACTGGCCGCCAACACCGCTAACCACACGGCCGTCTTCCAGCCCGTCGGACACGGCCGCACCGCTTAGCGTATGCATCATCGCCGAGTTGATAAACCGGCCATGCACCCTCTGTGCAGCTTTCAGACGCTGGTTGCCGAACGCGTGGTCATATAAGTGGTTGATGTAGTTGACGCTGGTCATGCAGATGCGTTGGCGGTCGCGCGGCGCCAGGTCCCGCAACCGCTGATAGAAGGCTTCGGGGCCGACGAAGAAGCCACCATGCACCACAATCCCTCCGGTCAGTGACTTTCCCAGGGCCAACGACTCAATGGCGCTTCTCGCCTCCTCACTGTCGAGATCCGGATCCAGGGATTGCTCGCCCACACGCAACCGCCCGCCTTTGAACTCGACCTCCGGATTAAGGATGCCGTAACGACACAGCCACTGCACGTCCCTGGCCCGTAACGGCGAGTCGATCAACTGTTCCCGCCGCAGGACATCCAGGGTGTCGAGAGAAACACTGTGAGTAAGTTCGCCCCGGTTTATCAATGTTTGCAGTCCGGCATGATCAAACACCTCGCGGGTCAGGACACCCGCCTCCATGAGGTAAATAAAACCATCCACCATCATTTCACTGCAGCCGTAGAGTCCCTCCTCGAAGACATCCGTGCCACCGCACTCGGAAACCACCGGGAAGCGGTCTGCCACCTTCAGGTGATCAAACACCTGCGTCCAATGCTCGTTGTGACGATGCCGCAGAATCGCGCTGTGAACCAACGCCGCGCCCAGCGAGCCAATCCCCACCTGCAGGGTCCCTCCATCCCGGAGCAACGCACTGGCGTAGAACCCGATAAGGTGATCCTCCGGGCTGACCGACATTTGTGGTGCCGAAAACAGGGGGTAGTCGGAGGCGGCATGCTCCAGGACGATATCAAACTGGCCCGTCTCGACGGCGGCGTCATTGCCGAGAAAGGGCAAATGGCTGTTGGTCTCTGCCACCAACGCCACAGGGGTTCCGGCCGCTTCCCGCGCCCGTAACAGGGGCAGCAGGTCCAGACTCAGATCCGGGTTGCAGCTCAGGCTAACGTAGCCTTCCTGATCCGGCTCGGTCGCCGGAGCCACCATCTGGCCGACGACATTGACACCGAGCGCCATAAGGTCGCGCACTGCATGGGTGTAGTTGGTACAGACATAGTTGCGCTGTTGGTCCTTGTTATTCAGGAAGGACCCGGCCTTGAAGAAGAACTCGGATACCCGCACGTTCTCGGGCAAACGCTGACCAATCACGTCCCGTGCGTAATCAAGTTCCGGAATCCGCCCGTACAGGCGCTCGGCGAACGGGCCCATGAAACGCTTTTCCAGCGATGAACTGCCACCGGGCGCGGTCAGGGATAGCGCCGTGACAATGTGAAGCTCTATGGACGGATCGTCCTTGGCACGCTGGTAGAGAGCATTGGCAAAACGTATGGGTTTACCAAGCCCCAGTGGCAGGCCGAGTGTGATGCGCTTACCCACCCGGCGAATCAGCTCGTCTACACAGGCGCTGCTGTCTGCGAGCGTTACCGGTTGTTCCTCCACCATCGCGGCCATAGTGTTACTCCCTTAGTTGCCGTCAGAATGCTTACCGATATGGATAATCACATGTGCCATTGCGACAGGCAATGCACTGAGACAGATAAGCGGTGGCGAGGATTCGTGGGAGGTCAGTCAGGGTTCAGAAGGAGAAAACGTCGGCGGGAGTTCAGAAATTCCAGCGAAGGTTGAGGCAGGCGCCCTCTTCAAGCAATGCAATACCGTGGTCCGGCTTGGCACGATCAGACGCGTAGGACTTCTTTCCCGAATCTGAGCCGCTGAGACTGAGGCTCAGCAGGCGAGAACCAATGGTCGCATACATGTCGGATTCTTCACGCTCGAAGTCACCCGACATCTCTTCCTGAAGCTGATACACATTCTCGGCCGGAACTTCGTCTGCAAACACACGTTCGCTCGCTTCGGCGCGAACGACGAAGGCGATCATGTTGAGTGCAAGTAGTGCGACGAAGATACGGATAATCATAATAATTCTGGCGACCTGTAATCGAAGCGGAATTCTACTGTCATGTAATGCTTAAGTCTAATGATTAAAGGTCAGAAAGATGTGATTTTGCACACAAAAGCGCCGCTTTTTTGTCACAGGATCACCGCATTTTTGTCAAGAAAACAGCAATTTTTGTTGCAAACTGTAAGCACCCCACTCTGCCGCCTGTAACGGTCAGAGTGGCTGCTTCACGATGGGAGTTGTTAAAAAACCGTAACGCTTGCAGGATTAAGGGCAGGGGTAGGTGTACACCTGGTTAAGGTTCTCTATCTCCCCAAGCACCTCTTCGCTCAGGGACACCGACGCTGACCCCAGGTTTTCACGAAGCTGCTCAAGCGTCGTGGCCCCAATAATGTTGCTGGTAACGAAATCACGGCTGGTCACGTACGCCAGCGCCATCTGTACCGGTGACAGCCCGTGGCTGGCCGCCAGGTCTACGTAGGCTCGGGTCGCCTCGGCACCACGACCGCTGGTGTAACGGGTGAAGCGCTCAAACAAGGTCATCCTGGCGCCTTCCGGGCGCTTGCCATCGAGATATTTGCCAGAGAGCATGCCGAAGGCCAGCGGGGAGTACGCGAGCAGACCAACCTGTTCACGGCAGGCAATTTCCGCCATTCCCACCTCAAACGTGCGGTTGAGCAGGTTATAGGGGTTCTGGACGCTGACCACCCTGGGCCAGTCATGCTCCCGGGCCAGCCTGAGGTATTCGTTCGTTCCCCATGGGGTTTCGTTGGAGATTCCTACGTGGCGGACTTTGCCTTCCTTGACCAGCTCCGCCAGTGTGCCCAGTGTCTCTTCAATGGGGGTCGCCTGCTCGTCCACACTGTGCCGGTACCCCAGCTTGCCAAAGAAATTGGCGTTACGATCCGGCCAGTGCACCTGATAGAGGTCGATATAATCGGTCTTGAGCCGGCGCAGGCTGTCTTCACAGGCCTGACGAATATGGTCCCGGGTCAGGCGCGGGCCATCCCGGAGGTAACCCAGTCCATTACCCGGCCCCGCCACTTTGGAAGCAATCACCAGATCGTCGCGACGGCCCCGCTTCGCCAGCCAGTTGCCCAGATAGCTTTCCGTGAGGCCCTGGGTTTCAGCCCGCGGGGGCACCGGGTACATCTCCGCGGCATCGATGAAATTAATGCCCTCGGAGGTGGCCAGGTCCAGCTGCTCAAACGCTTGCTGTTCGGTATTTTGCTCGCCCCAGGTCATGGTGCCCAGGCAAATCTCGCTTACATCAATGTCGGTCCTGCCGAGCTTGCGGGTTTTCATGCGTACTCCCGAATCTGATTGGTGAAAAAGGTAAAGGGATTGTCACGGGATTGTCCCGGAACTGTCATGCCAGGTTTCCATAGTGGAGGCATGAAAGAGGAAACCACAGGTAACACCGCGATGAGAGTCACCCAGGCTTCAGGGCGCAAGCACCACATTACCATTGTTTCGGAGACCTTTCCTCCGGAAATCAATGGCGTGGCGAACACCCTCAGGCACCTATGCCTGGGCCTGATGCAACGTGGCCACAAGGTGACGGTCATCCGTCCACGCCAGCGCCATGAATCGAAAGGACGATTCGATGGTGCCGGGGAATGCCTGTTTTCCGACGAGCAAGTTGTGACCGGCCTGCCGCTACCGGGTTACAGTGACCTGAGGTTCGGAATGACCCGGCCGGGCTTCCTGGCCTCACTCTGGAAGCATCAACGCCCGGATGCCATTTACGTTGCCACTCAAGGCCCCCTCGGCGTAGCGGCCGTTGCGGCCGCCAGACGGGCCGGCATCCCGGTCAGTTCCGGCTTTCACACCAACTTCCATGCCTACAGTCGCTACTACGGTGCCGGGTTCCTGGAAAAACTGTTGTGCAGCTACGGCCGTTGGTTTCATAACAGGACGGCCATAACACTGGTCCCCACCCGGAAAATCGCACAGACCACCCATGACATGGGCATTCAACCGACATCGGTCTGGAGTCGCGGCGTTGACTGCACCCGTTTTTCGCCCCACAAACGGGACGCGATGCTCCGGCAACAATGGGGGCTGCAAGCCAACGACCGCGCGGTACTCTATGTTGGTCGCCTCGCTCCGGAAAAAAACCTTCAGATGGCGGTGTCATGCTTTGAGCGTATCCGCGGGCTGCACCCCTGCGCGAAATTCATACTCGTAGGTGATGGGCCGATGCGCAAGCGCCTTGCCGAACGCCATCCGGATTACATTTTTGCAGGAACCCGCCGTGGCGAAGATCTGGCCCGGCACTATGCCTCCGGTGACATCTTCCTGTTCCCCAGCAAAACCGACACCTTCGGCAACGTGGTTACTGAAGCCATGGCCAGCGGCCTGGCGGTGGTTGCTTTTGACGATGCCGCCGCCAGCGAACATATCCGCCATGAAGACAACGGCATGAAGGCTCAGCTCAGCAACGACGAAGGCTTTGTCGATCATGCCCTGCGCCTGGCTGACCAGCCAACCCTGATGAACAGGGTACGGGCACAGGCACGCCTGGACGCACTGGACCTGAATTGGGCCGCACAGGTTGAGCAGTTCGAACACCTGATACTGAACCAGCCACTGAGGAACAGCTACAATGCCCTCCACAAGCAAGGCATCTCGCTTCTTTAACGTGGTGGATCAGAGGGAATTTGCCCTCTGCCAGTCCATCAATCGCTCTCTGCGGTTTCGACCGGTGCAGGGGTACTTCAAGGTTGTCAGCCGGCTGGGTGATGGTTGGCTATGGTATCTGGTCATCCTGTCGATGCCAGTGCTTATGCCTCAGGCCGGGCTCGCCATCGCGCTGCTGATGGTGGCTACCGGCCTCACCTGCACCATTACCTACAAGCTGCTGAAGCGCTGGCTGATCCGCGAGCGCCCGTTTATATCGTTTCCTTCGATAAACTGCGGCACACCGCCCCTGGACCGTTACAGCTTTCCGTCCGGTCACACCCTACATGCCGTCTGCTTCAATACGGTGCTGGCCATGACAGCGCCTGAGGTGGCCTGGCTGTTGTTGCCGTTCACCCTGAGTGTTGCCGCCTCCCGGGTCGTGCTCGGCCTTCATTACCCCAGCGATGTAGCGGCAGGCGCCTTGATCGGCGGTTGCCTGGGCCTGGCTTCGGTTAACGGCCTGTACGACCGGTTTATTCAAATAGCCGCAGTTGCATAACCGGCGACTCATCACTGCGAAAGCGCACGCCCAGTCCCAACAGGCGCACCGGGCGGCCCGTATCAGTCACCAGTTCATCCAGCAGCGGCTGATAGTCTTCCAGCTCGGGCTCCTGAATCCGGTCGCGCACACGCTCCAGGGTATGGGTGGAAAAGTCGCTGTAACGAATCTTGATAAACAGCTTGTGAATGGGTTTTCGGCCGGCCTTGCGGCTGAGCCGGAGGTTCAGGTCGGCCACCAGCGAGGCCATCACCGACTCGCAGGCGCGCTTGTCCGGCAGGTCCTGGGAAAAGGTCCGTTCCACGCTGACGGACTTGGCAATGCGCGACACCACCACATCCCGGTCATCACGGCCGAACGCCATTTCCCGCAGCCGGTACCCCTGCTTGCCAAACTTCTCCGGCAGGGCTTCAGCGGGTAGCGCCTGAATGTCGCCACAGGTGGCAACGCCCATCGTGTGAAGTTTGCCAGCGGTCACTTGCCCCACGCCAAAAAGCTTTTCGACCTTCAGGTCCTGAACGAAACCCTTGACGTCCTCAGGGCGGATCACGAACAGGCCGTCAGGTTTTTTCCAGTCACTGGCAATCTTCGCCAGGAACTTGTTGGGGGCCACACCGGCGGAAATAGTGATACCCACCTCATCTTTCACTCGCTTGCGCAAGTATTGCGCCATCAACGTGGCACTGCCCTTATGCTCGGTTACCTCGCTGACATCCAGGAAGGCTTCGTCCAGCGACAGCGGCTCCACCAGATCGGTCAACTCCCTCAGGATGGCCATCACCTGTTTCGACACCGCCCGGTAGCGGGCCATGTCCGGCGGCACGGTCACCAGGCCGGGGCACAAGCGCCGGGCTTCGCCGCCAGGCATGGCGGACCGCACGCCAAAAGCCCTCGCTTTATAGTTGCAGGTGGTAACCACTCCGCGGCCGCCTTCGCCACCCACGGCCAACGGAACTTCCCTTAATGATGGATCGTCCCGCATTTCCACGGCGGCGTAGAAGCAGTCGCAATCTACATGGATAATCTTGCGCTGGGCCATGACTCTTCAATCAAGTAAATTATCTGTACATATGTACAGCCTTGTATCTTACGGTAACATGCTGAGAATGTCAGGAGCTCCGAGTAGCAACTCCCAACGACGACAGAGACAGGTGTGAGCAATCATGACAAACCCGATCCCAGAACAATCGCAGACGGAAATCGAAGCCGCCGCGTTTCGAAAGCTGGTCAACCATCTGCGCGAGCACACCGAGGTCCAGAATATTGACCTTATGAACCTGGCAGGGTTCTGTCGCAATTGCCTCTCCAAGTGGTATCGCGCCGAAGCCGCCGAGAGAGGCTTCGAGCTGTCTGACCCGGACGCCCGGGAGCTCATCTATGGCATGCCTTATGAAGAGTGGAAAGCCCGCTATCAGCAAGGGCCCAAACAGGACCACAAGGCATGAACGTCAATGACGCGGTTCGTATCCACCTGGCATCGGTTGAGGCCGGCCATGGCGACTTTGACGATACCCTGGCGCTGATTGACCGATTCTTCGACTATCAGCCCACCGGGTTTCACAACGGACCGCTGTACAATGGCACCGGCGAGAACGCCGGTTCATGCCGGGTATTTTCCCTGGCCCAATACTGCAACCTGACCGAATCCGACACTTTGCGTCTGTTTGCCCAGCACTACCAGCAAGTGCTGGACGAACCGGCAGGTGAAAGCCATGGCAATATCCGCCAGTTCATGGGCACCGGCTGGTCCGGTATCCGCTTTGACGGCCCGGCGCTTCGCAAACGCCCGGGCACCACTCAGGACGACACCACGGAAGAGACCCATCCATGAGCGAGACCGCCGTATCCGGGGTAAAGCAGTGCTTCCAACTGAAGAGTGCGAACGTTTCCATGACCGCACTGGAGCTGTATTTTTTTGACAATGACGACTTCGAAAGCACGCTCAGAGACAAAATCAGCCAGGCCCCCGGATTCTTCAAGGACATCCCCCTGATCATCAGCCTGGAAAAGTATGAGGGGCTGAGCAGCGAACTGGATTTTTTCAAGATCATCGGCGCCTGCCGCCGCCACAACATCCATGTCATCGGCGTACGCGGTGGCAACGATGATCAGCGCCGCCTCGCCCGCGGTGCGTCATTGGCGCTGCTTCCCGGTGGCAACCAGCGCGACCGGGACATCGATACCGCGCCGGCCACGGAATCGGCCGCCACTGAACCGACCGAAAACCCGACTCCCGCCAGGGTCGAGAATCCGGGTGAGCCAGCGCCCGCGAAAATCATCAACCAGCCAGTCCGTTCGGGCCAGCAGGTTTACGCACCCGAGGGCGACCTGATCATCCTTGCACCAGTTCAAGCCGGCGCCGAAGTGCTTGCGGCCGGCAACGTTCATGTGTACGGACCATTGCGCGGGCGGGCCCTCGCGGGTATTCACGGCGCGGAACATGCACGGGTATTCTGCCAGTCTCTTGAAGCAGAGCTTGTGTCCATCGCCGGACACTATAAAATCTCCGAAGATCTTCAGGACAACGGCTGGAAAACCGCCGTACAGATCCAGCTCAGGGATGACCTGCTGGTGGTAACGCCACTGGAGAAGGCCTGAAAAGAACGTAACTACCCGCACGGGCGGGAAAAACGACGAATCCACCGCAAAACAGGAATGCAACCTTGGCTAGAATCATTGTCGTTACCTCAGGAAAAGGTGGCGTAGGTAAAACCACAACCAGCGCCTCTATCAGCACCGGCCTGGCGAAGCGAGGCCACAAAACCGTGGTGATCGATTTCGACGTGGGCCTGCGCAACCTGGATCTCATCATGAACTGCGAACGCAGGGTGGTGTACGACTTCGTGAATGTGATCCAGGGCGAAGCCACTCTCAACCAGGCTCTGATCCGGGACAAACGGGTCGACACCCTGTATATCCTGCCGGCCTCCCAGACCCGGGAAAAGGAAGCCCTGACCAAAGATGGCGTTGAGAAGGTGATCAACGAACTGTCCGAGCGGTTTGACTACATTGTCTGTGATTCTCCCGCCGGCATTGAGCATGGCGCCCTGATGGCGCTCTACTATGCCGATGAGGCGGTGGTTGTTACCAACCCGGAAGTGTCCTCGGTGCGGGATTCAGACCGTATTCTCGGCATCCTGCAGAGCAAATCGCGGAGAGCCGAGATGGGGCAGGACCCCGTAAAGGAACACCTGCTGCTATCCCGCTACAACCCGGATCGGGTGGAGAAGGGCGAAATGCTTTCCGTGGCCGATGTGGAGGAAATTCTCGCCATCCCCCTGCTGGGCGTGATTCCGGAGTCCCAGGTGGTACTGAATGCATCCAACCAGGGCGTTCCGGTCATTCTTGAGGAAGACAGCGATGCCGGACAGGCCTATGATGATGCCGTGGCCCGCCTTCTGGGTGAGGAGCGAGAACATCGCTTCATGACGTCCCAGAAAAAAGGTTTCTTCTCACGGATGTTCAAGGGGGGCTGACGGATGAGTTTCCTGGATTATTTCAAGAGCAAGAAAAACAACCGGTCCGCCAGCGTTGCCAAGGAACGCCTACAGATCATTGTTGCCCACGAACGGGGCCAGCGCGACCAACCTGACTACCTGCCAGAATTGCAGAAAGAGCTGCTTGCGGTCATCCGCAAGTACGTTCAGATCAGCGATGACCAGGTCCAGGTGGAAGTTGACCGCAACGATAGCTGTTCGGTACTGGAACTGAACGTTACCCTGCCGGAACACTGACCGCGCCGTTACCAGCGTGCGAAGTGATCCTCCATCAATCCCCGTAGCCCGTCTACGGGGATTGAGTTGCCCGCCTCATCGCGCACTGTGCCGGAAAAGGTACCGATGTACTGGCGGAAATTGGAGGCAATCAGCCATGCATTGAGTCGCTCCCGCCGAACCCCCGATGGCTCAAACCAGAGATCGATTCTGCCATCGTCCGTGGTGACCTGCCAGGGTGCGGTTTCATCGTAGCGATCAAACACGAAACGGGCCTGCCCGAGCTTGATACAGCGCCCTTCCAGCCAGAGCGCATTTTCCGTCATACCGGTTTCATTCACGCCCGCCGCCAGATTGAGACCAACGGCACGACCATCTGCCAGCACCCCTGCCACACTCGCCCAGTTCCAGGCGGTTTCGCGCCTCATAAAGCCGCAACTCCAATCAACGGCTGCGCGTGACAGCGAGTCGCATTGCCAGCTCTGTCCCTGCCACCGAATGTCTCCGAACACCGGCAGACCCGCTGATTTACGGGTAAACACCCAACCGCTGTAACCGGCTGGGCACACCAGTCGCAGAGGGCGGGTGTCCCCTTCTATATTCAGGGCTATCCGGAGGTCACCGGGGCCGGAAACCAACACACCACGCGAGTGGCCGTCCGACGTAATACGAACGCATGTTTTCCCTTTACGAAACTCCGTCACGCCGGTTTCAGGCCTTGGCTCAATGTGAGTTCCCTTCGCCAATGGCTGCGTCAGGGACTGCTCCAACATCTGCCCGGTCTTGAAATCGTAAAGATAGAAAAACGCCGTACTGACCAGTTTCAGATCCACCACCGCCAGCCCGAACACCCAACCCGGCGCCATCGCACTGACGAACTGGAACTGGTTAAAACGGGCTTTACGGGCCAGGGCCGAGCGCGGTTTATCCATCACCGTACGGAGGTCAAAGTCCCGGTAGTTGATGACATCCACAGGTGTGTCCAATACGCCGTAGGGAATCCGCCCCCGGTCATCGATCAGTCGCTTGTTCGGTTTTTTCATCGTCAATTCGGGCCAAATGTTAACGTCAGGAATTCAGTCAGTTACCCAGTTCACAAACCCCCGATCGTAGCAGGTTGGCACCAGATCAGTCGTGCTAGACTCGCCCGACCATGTTCAAGGAAGTGTACCTCATGCAAAACCTGAGAGCCCGTGGCAACCAACGCCCGGCCAATCGACGCGTCATCTGTCTTGCAGCCACCACGGTTTTCCTGCAGGCCTCAGGTTTGACCTTCGCCGGGCTGCCAGCCGAAGACTCAGAAAACTGGAGCCTTCGCAAGGAAACCGATCGTATCCGGGTCTATACCACTGACCAGCCGGACTCCAGCTTCCAGGCCTTCAAGGCTGTGGCTGTGCTGGATGTGCCGATCGAGAATCTGATGGCGGTTATGATCAATCCCAAATCCTGTGTTCAGTGGGTTCATAACTGCTCGGAATCCTATGCCTTCGGCTCGGGTGACTTTGATGAGCGCTACGCCTACTCGGTCAACGATATGCCCTGGCCGGTCACCGACCGGGATTACGTACTACGGATTCGCACCCGGGGCCAACAGGTCGACGGCGAAATCGTGATGGACCTCAACGCCATTCCCGATCAACGGGCCGAGGAAGATGACTACATCCGTGTCGACAAGTCCGACACCCTTTACCGCTTTATTCCCGAAGACGGCCAGACCCGGATGATCTGGGTTCAACACACCGAGCCAAACGGTTCGATACCCGGCTGGCTGGTCAACACCCTGCTGGTGGACATTCCTATCCGTTCCATGGAGCAGTTGGAACGGGTTGCCCAGTGGGACCGTTACCAGAACTACGAACTGATCTATGACTCGCAGGGCCAACTGAAAGATGTAGCCCCCAAAGCTGAATCAGGGGATGACTAGAACATCAGTAACAGCTAAGCTCTTTTACAAAGGACCTGCTAACGGAGCCGATTCGTCAATGACCGTTCTCGCCTACGAGATCATGACCCCGAGCATCAAGGCCGTACCCCAATCCTGGACGATGGACCGTCTGGCCAGGTTCCTCACTGACAACGAAATCACCGGCAGCCCGGTTACCGACGAAACGGGCGAGATTGTCGGCATTGCCACCCTGAAGGACATCACCGAATTCCGCTGGAACGCCAGCCGTTCCGAGTCCGATGCGCGCATGACCCCGGAAGAAGAACACGAAGCCCGGCGCCTGCGCATGGCCATTTTTGAGGAGATGGGCAAGGTGCCGGTGGAAGTGCGTGACATCATGACCCCTATCGTTTTATCGGTTGACGAGCAAACGCCTGTGCGCGACATTGCCGATATTATGATGCGTGAACACCTGCACCGGATTTTCATCACCAAAGACGAAAAGATCACCGGTATTGTGACCACGTATGACATGCTCAAACTGATCTCCGACCAGGAGCTCACCAACCGCTGTGCCGGGAACGGCTGACCAGAGAGGTATCACACCCTATGCCAAGAGCATCGCAGGCTCGCAGAAAGATGTATGTCCTCGACACCAACGTCCTCATCCACGACCCGAACGCCCTCCTGAACTTTGAAGAACACGACGTCATCATTCCGATGACGGTCCTCGAAGAACTCGACAGTCTCAAATCCGGCAAACAGGCCGTTGCTGCCGATTGCCGACAGGCCATCCGCAACATCGACAAGTTGCTGGGTGACGCCAGCCCAGGAGAAATCGAGAAAGGCGTACCCATCGTGCGCGGCAAGAAAGCAGAACCGCTCGGCGCGTTATCGATACTGATGAGCACGGACTACCAGGGCAACCATGGCCTGCCCGAGCACCTGAACGACAACAAGATCATCAATACCCTGGCGGCCCTGCAAACCCGCCACACATCGCGCGACATCATCCTTGTCAGCAAGGACATCAACATGCGATTGAAAGCCCGGGGCTTCGGCGTGGAGGCCCAGGACTATCACAACGACATGCTGCTGGACGATATTGACCTGCTGCCGAAAGGGTACAAAGAATTCCCGAACTCGTTCTGGGACACCATCGAGAAGGTCGAAACCATCCAGCGGGAGGGTATTACCGAACACATCCTTCGTCGTGAGGGCGACCTGGCCAGGCTGACCATCAACGAGTTCGTGATTGATGAACAGGGATTCGTTGGCAAGGTGTCTGATGTGGGCGAAGACCAGATTGTCATTCGGGATCTGCACCAGCACGATCTGATGCACGAGGAAGTCTGGGGCCTCGTACCGCGGGATATATACCAGGCCATTGCCCTGAACCTGCTGCTGGACCCGGATATCCACCTGGTAAACCTGACCGGTTCCGCCGGCTCCGGTAAAACCATCCTCGCCCTCGCGGCCTGTATCGAAATGACGGTTGCCAGCAAGCTGTACAAACGCATCATCGCCACCCGTAGCACCCAGGGTCTGGACGAGGACATTGGCTTCCTCCCCGGCACCGAGGCGGAGAAAATGGAGCCCTGGCTGGGGGCCATCGTGGACAACCTCGAAGCTCTCCACGAAGACGATGAAAATATGACCGCCAGCGTGGACTACATCCTCAGCAAGGTGCCACTGCACTTCAAGTCGATGAACTACATTCGTGGCCGCAGCTTCCAACACAGCCTGATCATCATCGACGAATCCCAGAACCTGACGCCGCATCAGATCAAGACCATCATCACCCGTGCCGGCAACGGCTCCAAAGTAATCTGCCTGGGTAACCTGGCTCAGATCGACACCCCCTATCTGAGCGCCCTGAGCTCAGGCCTGACCTACATGACCGAGCGCTTCAAGAGTTTCCGCCATGGCGGACACATTCACCTACAGGGCGTCCCACGTTCTGTTCTGGCGGAGTACGCAGAAGCCAACCTTTAACGGAGTCTTACGAAAAAATACAGCAGGACATAGTTGCATCGCCTAAGCTTGAGCCAAGCAGACAGGTGAACGGCTATGTCCATTTTCGCAAAAACAACCATACCGATTGTTCTGATGGCCGTCGTGCTTGCGTTGGCCTCCTTCTTCATTCAGCGACATCTCATTTTCCCGGCGTTCGCCACCATAGAGCGCGACTCTGCCCGTGACCAGATAGACCGGGTGGTCAGACGTATCGAAGCCCAGCTCGAAACGATTGAGTTCACCGTTTACGACTGGGCGGCCTGGGATGACACCTATGAATTCAGCAATGACCTTAATCAAAGATATGTCACGTCGAACCTACAATCCGACACCTTTGAAAACTTCGGCTTTGAAGTCGCCCTAATGATGGATAGGAATGGCAACTCCCTTTGGGCAGGGGTGTTCGACTACCGTTCCGGCGAGGACATTATTGATCGTACTGAGTCCCACCAAAGTGAGCTTCTTGCAGCAGCCAGCGACTACACCGAAAACATCGATCTTTCGGCCGACGTCGACGACCAGCGAATCAGCGGCGTATTTCCCCTGAAAGGCGTCCCGGTGCTTTTCTCTATGCGCCCTATTGTAAGAAGCGACGGTACGGGCGAACCAAGAGGCTTCCTGCTGTTCGGTCAGTTTCTGGACCAGCATCGAGTTAGCACGCTGGCCGAGCAGATACTCATGAGCTTCGAGCTATCGCTTCCGACAGAAACACAGAAAGGCTCCGACAACTCCCATTACCAAATCAAGCCGATTGACGATAGCCGGTTGATGGCTCAAAAGTCTATTTACATTGACGGCGAACCGGCGCTGAACGCAAGTACCGAAGTTACCCGTAGCATCAGCCAGTTGGGAAAGAGCATCACACGGTACGGGATGCTACTGTTCGTCATACTGGGCGTGGCGATTGCGATCACTCTGTTCATCGTGTTCCAGATTACGGTGGTTCGCCCCATCCGCGACCTCAGAACCGACATTGCTAGTATTACGGGCTCCATGGATTACTCCATGCGGGCCCAGATTCGCAATCAGGATGAAATCGGTGCGCTATCGAGAGATTTCAACACAATGCTTGGCCTAATCGAAGCCAATAATCAGGAACTGAAGCAGTTGTCAGAGACTGACCCACTGACTGGTCTCTTCAACCGACTGGCCATGGATAAAAAGCTGCAGCAAGCCTGGCACCTATTAATACGAACCAGTGACCCACTGACCGTAATGCTGGTCGACATTGACTATTTCAAAGCCTACAACGACCACTACGGCCATCAGGCAGGCGATGACTGCCTAAAAAAGGTTGCTCAAATTCTGCAAAATGCCGCCAAACGCGATTCGGACATGGTTGCGCGCTACGGTGGGGAGGAGTTTCTGATTGTATTGCCGGGCACCAGCCGAGCCAGCGCCCAGAATATTGCCGCTGTTCTTCAACAGCACATCGCTGAGGAGAACATTGAACACAGCGCAAGCAGTGTCGACTCGCGGGTCACCGTCAGTATCGGTATCGCAGCTCAGGCACCCTCTCCAGCTGAATCCGTTTCGGAGCTGATTGGCGCTGCAGATCGTGCGCTCTACCAAGCCAAGGAGAACGGCCGGAACCGAATAGAATAAGACCGCACAGAGAATTGTGCGGCCTTATTCGCAGGAAACACCGAACCTGGGTCAATCGCTGGCCGGGCTTTCCTTCATCGCTGCGTTCATGCGGCGACGCAGCACCGGACCCACCACATAAGGCAACACCAGGCTCAGAGCGGCAACCAGCCAGAAGCTCTTGGCCAGGGTGCTTTCCCACAGAATGCTCCAGTCGCCGTCTGACAACACCAGGGCATGCCCCAGGTTCTTCTCCATCTCCGGTCCGAGCAATAGCCCGAGAATAATCGGCACCACCGGAATTTCCAGTTTGCGCAGGAAATAACCCGCCACGCCAAACGCCACCATGAAATACAGGTCGAAGGCGCTGTTGCTGATGGAATAGATGCCCACGAAGGCAACCATGGTCACAATCGGCAGCAAGTACATGGGCGGCACCGACAGCAGGCGCACAAAGAAGCCAACCAACGGGATGTTAAGCACCAGCAGCAGCACATTGCCAATCAGCAGGGCGGCAATGACGCCCCAGACAATATCGGCGTTCTGGGTAAACATCAGCGGGCCCGGAGTGATGTTCAATGAAATCAGCATCGCCAACAGCACCGCGGTGGTACCGCTACCTGGCACGCCCAGGGTCAACATGGGTACGAGCGCGCCTGATGAGGCACCGTTGTTGCCCGCCTCAGGCGCCACCACACCCCGGATATCGCCCTCGCCGAACGTGCCCTTCTTGCCTATCACGCTCTTTTCGAGGGTGTAGCTGATAAAACTGCCCAGGGACGCACCGGCACCCGGCAGCACGCCGGAAATGAATCCAAGCACGCCGCCACGAAGCTGGGTGGGAACCGTGGAGACCAACTCCTTGAAGGTAAGGGTCAGCTTGCCCACGTTCATTTTCTTACGCCCACCGCCCATGCGCGACTCGACGAAGAACAACAACTCCGAAATGGCGAAAAGGCCAACAATCGCCAGGATGAAATCGATACCCTCGTACAGCTCCAGCACACCGAAGGTGTAGCGCTGGGTGCCGGTGGAGATATCGATGCCCACGGTGGAGATCATGATCCCCAGGGTCGCGGCAATCACCGTCTTCATCGGGTTCTTGCCGGTAATACCACCCAGGGTGGCGAAGGCCAGCAGGAACAGCGCGAAATACTCCGCCGGGCCGAAACTCAAGGCAAACCTCGCCAGCACCGGGGCAAGCATGATCAACCCGATGGTGCCGATCAGCCCACCGGCAAAGGACGCAATAGCAGAGATCGCCAGCGCATCGGCCGCCCGCCCCTTTTGGGCCATGGGGTAGCCATCGAGGCAGGTCATCATCGCCGGTTCGTCACCGGGAATGTTGAGCAGGATGGAGGAAATACGGCCGCCATACATCGCGCCGGCGTAAACCGATGTCAGCAGGATCATGGCAGTTTCCGGCGGCAAGCCAAGGGTAAACGCCAACGGGATGAGGATCGCCACACCGTTTGCCGGCCCCAGGCCGGGCAAACAACCAATCAGGGTGCCCACGAAAGCACCGAAGAGCGCAAACATCAGGTTGTACGGTGTCAGGGCAACCGCAAACCCCTCCATCAGAAAACCGAGCGTTTCCATCAGTTCACCTCCAGGATGCCAGCAGGCAAGCTCAACGCCAGGCCATAGTTGAACAGGACGAACACCACCACGGCGCTGATCAGGCCCGTTAAAAAGGCATTCCTGGCGGGCGCGCCCATGCGCCAGCTAAGGGTGCCAACCGCCAGGGTTGTCGAGATGACAAACCCCAGGGGCTCAAGCAGCATCGCGTAGACCACCAGCACAACCAGCGACACCACCAGCTCAACTGCGGACCGGCCCAGCGGCCACTGGGCGTCGGGGTCCGGCTTGACCATCAGGTAGATGCTGCCGGCAACCAGAACCACCGCAAGGATGGTTGGAAAGGTTTCCGGCCCAACGGTTTCGGCGCCGCCAAACGGCTCGGGCCACTGCTGTGCAACCCAGCCGTAAGCCACTGCCAGAACCATCAGGCCCAGGCCAAGAAGCCGATCACCCAGGCCTGTCATTTCAGCAGTCCTATTTCGCGGGACAGGTTCTCGATGTCCTTTACCTGTTGCTCGACAAAGCTGTCGAACTCATCTGCAGGCGGATGGAACGGGATGAGACCATTGGCCTTCATCACCTTTTTCCACTGCTCACTGGCATACAGGGTATCGACGGCCTCGACCCAAAACGCCTTGGACTCACTGGAAGCACCCTTGGGCATGTAAAAACCGCGCCAGTTCGGGCCAACGGCGTCAACGCCCTGCTCTTTTGCGGTCGGAATATCGGAAAATTCACCCGGCAGGCGCTCGTCGGCCAGCACGGCCAGAACACGAAGGTCGCCCGACGACAGGAAACCGGTGACTTCGGAGATATCACCGGTGAAGGCGTCGACCTGGCCACCGACCACCTGGGTCATGGCCTCACCACCGTTATTGTAGGAAAGGTACGGAATGGCGGGCAGTCGATCGGCGCCGGCGGCCTTCGCGGTGATCAGCACCTTCAGATGATCCCAGCCACCCCGGGCACTGCCGCCCGCGAACTTGACGGATTTCGGGTTCTGCTTGATGGCATCGAGCAGTTGATTCAGGTTCTCATACTGTGAGTCCTTGCCTACGGCAATGACGCCGTAATCCGCGCCCAGCGCGCCAATCCAGGTCACCATATCGGCATCCAGCCCGGGGAACTGTTTCTGGGCGAGACGGGTAGTGGTTGCCGTTGATGCGGCGACGATCAGCTTGTCATCTTCCGCTCGTTTGCTGACCGTGTGAGCATAGGCAACACCACCGCCAGCACCGGCCATATTGATGGTCTGTACGGTGCCTTCAACCAGGCCAAGGTCCCTCATTACATTACCAGCGCTGCGACAGGTAAAGTCCCAGCCGCCACCCGGGTCTGACGGGGCGATGCATTCCACTTTTCCGGAGGGTTGCCATGCGAGGGCCGAAAAACTGAGTGTGGCTATAGCCACCAATAAAAAACATCGTTTAGCAAGCATCTTATAACCTCTGATTTGTTGTTGTGTCCCTCGACGACGATCGCGTTCCGAGATGGCATTTTACGTTGCCACTAATAGCGATAACGGAGGACTCGATTGGCAGTGTAAGTAAATAAATAGCTTTCCCGAAGTTTGTGGGCGTAAAGCTTTTTTACATCTTAAAACACGTTCTGATCATAATATTCACATAAAACGCTTTCTGCCTGGGAATACTTCCCTGATCGTGGTTTTTATGACCAAAAAGCCCTAAATAGAAAAAAAGAACCTTATCTTTTAAAGATTAATTGAATATGACGTCATGGGTTAGTCTGACAGCGTTGTCGCGACAGCAACTGATACTCCGAATAATTACAAAAGAGGCTTTACGACTATGAAAAAAACCATAACCGGAGCTGCATTCACTCTTTTCGCAGCATTAACCAGCACTACTGTACTTGCAGCTCCTGATGAGCAAAAACTAGAAAAACAAATGTATGACCTTAAACAAGAACTCGACGACCTGAAAAAATCAAAAATTTTTGATCTCGAGTTTGGCGGGCGAATCCAGGCAGATTTCAACTACTTTCAAGGCGCTTACAATGCCGGCAAGGCTGGCGATCCAGGCAGTGATTTTTTCCCTCGCCGCATTCGTACTTATGTAGAGAGTGTGCATGGTGACTGGGACCACAAATTATTACTCGACTTCGCGGATGGTGGCGGCGAGATTGTTCTGGCGCGAGTACGCTACAAAGGTTTTGGCAATGGTCTGAAAGTACAGGCTGGTAAGCTTTGGGAAGAAATTTCACTAAACGGACGAACCAGCAGCAAACATATTGCCACTATATCACGTAGCTCGTTGGCAAATACCATGGCGCCATATTTCTCATGGGGCGCATCAGCCAACCAATACTTCGAAGACTCAGGCATTCGTTATGCAGTTGGAGTTTACAGAAACGAAGCTTTCGGTGCCGTTGGCCAGAATGTTGATGCCAATGGCGTTGACAATGGCGTTTTGGCGCTCGCATTAACAGGCCGCCTCACTTGGCAAAAAGATTTGCAAGACGGCGTTCTGCACCTCGGTGGCTGGTATTCAAATCGTGATATGGGAGGCCGGGATTTAGGAGCACGCTTCGCACGTGGAGAAGTACGCAACACCAATACCCGTTTGGTGGACTATGTCGCGGGAGGGAGCCCGGTAGCACTGAACAGCCTGCAACAGGCCGGCTTAGAGGCTGCATATCAGCTAAAAGGGCTGACCGTAGAGGCAGAGTATGCAGCCCGTGAATTAAACGCCGTAGACCCGGCCTCACCGCTGGATGGTGAAGTTTACGATGGCTACACCGTTACCGCCAGTTATTTCCCGGCAGGACTTCGAAAGCAATACTCTAAAGGCTCTGCAGTGTTCAAACAACCCAAGGGCGTTAGAGATGCATGGGAACTGGTTGCTCGTTTAAGTAATATGGATGCGACTTCTGATACGCAGGGGACAGAAACAACAAGCTATACCCTGGGCACCAACTACTATTACTCGTCAAAGGTGAAATTTATGGCAAATGCCATTTATTCGGAGGTGAGTGGCCCAGGTGCCGCGTCCTTGGTAGGCAATGAAGACAACGGTCTGGGTTTTACAGGACGTATCCAATACTTGTTCTAAGGAAGCGATCAGTAGCTACCATCGGCCTGCGACAAAACGGGCATCCCTAGTTGCATGAGGTTCACAGCAGCCTGTCGGACTCCAGCGGTTGTTTCCGGCAATTTAGAAGTTGAGCGTAACTCCCCGGACTTTGAGGCGCATAGTCGATGTATGCAGCCACAAATCCGGGGGATCTGCGCCGATTTTCAGTGAAGCTATTGACTGGCCGAACAGGCGGCTCTCTTGTGAACCAGCATGTTTACCACTACTCCGCTTGAACCCGCCAATTCGAGCAAATCATCGTAACAGGACGTTATGGTCATTAAATTTACGGGTAATCGCACGATGAGTGTTTTAGCCTTGTCGTATTCTATAATGATAACAAACCGCGCTTTAGTGATATTGTGTTCCGAAAAACCAAACTGAAAACCCGAATGATCCTCACGCTCGGATTCGTCAGCGCAGCGCAGACGATCCTCATAGGCGTGTTCGCCGGCTATTACCTCAGCAACTCCCTGTTTGATGAAATCGGACAACGGGCTCTCATGGTGTCGAAGACCGTCGCGGCAGCCCCCTCGGTGATCGAGGGAGTACGCGAGCGTGATATTGAAGGGCTGAACCGGCTGGCAAATCGACTGACCCGCACCAACGAAGCTTTGTTCATCGTCATTGGTGACCACCAGGGCATACGCCTGGCACACCCCTCCCCTGATCGCATTGGCCACTCCATGGCCGACGATGACGGTGACCTGGGCCGGCGTGCCCTGGTTGATGGCAAGGCCTATGTGGCAAGGGCCACGGGCAGCCTCGGCGAATCCATGCGTGGCAAGGCCCCGGTGATCGAGCCAGAAACTGGCGAGATCATCGGCATTGTCTCCGTGGGATACGGAGTTGACCAGGTGGATGCCACCATCAAACGCTACAGCTTCGTACTGTATACCGTGGTTGGCCTTACCCTGCTGGTCAGCATACTTATCGCGATGGTGATCGCCGGGCGCTTCAAGCGCGCCATTTTCGGCCTGGAACCGGAAGAAATCGCACGCCTGTTCCAGGAGCGGGACGCCACCTTGCAGTCCGTTCGGGAGGGCATCATCGCCATCAACCGCGACGGTGTGATCACGACCTTCAACCGCACCGCCCTGGAAACCCTGGGTATCGACCCCGACACGCCGCTGTCAGGCCGTCCCATTCTCGATGTTCTGCCCGAAAGTGACCTGCTGTCGGTACTAGAATCCGGCACGCCGGACTTCGACCGCGAGGTCTGGCTGAGAAACCGACAGATGATCGTCAACCGCTTACCTGTTCGCCAGGGCGCTGAGATTACCGGTGTTGTGGCCAGTTTCAGGCTGAAGGACGAGGTGGATCAGGTCAGCCGGCAACTGACTCGCATACAACAATACGCAGATACCTTGCGAAGCCAGACTCACGAATACTCGAATAAGCTCCACACCATCGCGGGCCTGATCCAGATTGAAGCCTATGACGACGCGTTGAATCTGATCGGCAGCGAAGTCAGCGACCATCAGGCACTGATTCACCTGCTTCTGGAAGCCGTCCCCGATCCGGTTATCGCCGGTTGCCTTATGGGCAAGTACAATCGCGCCCGGGAGATGGGGCTGGGCTTACAGATCGATGCCGAAAGCCGCATGGTGGATATACCCGCCGACATGCCACGGGATCAACTGGTGAGTGTCCTCGGCAACCTCATCGACAACGCCCTCGAGGCCACCCTTCATCAAACGGGCGAAGGAGGACGGGTTCAGCTATCCATGACAGACTTGGGGCATGAACTGATCTTTGAGGTTGAAGACCAGGGGCCCGGTATCCCGGAACAATCTCAACAGAAGATCTTCGAAAAAGGCGTAACCACCAAGGCGGGCGCTGAAGAACACGGTTATGGCCTGCACCTGGTGCGTCAGTTCCTGAATCGCTGGGGCGGCTCCATCACGGTGGAGAACCTACCGGGTGTGGGCTCGCGATTTACCCTTTACCTTCCGAAAACCAGTCAGGGGAGTGACAGTCATTGAATACCCTTCGGATCCTGATTGTTGAGGACGACCGGCAGATCGCCGAAATCCAGCGCCGGTTTGTTGAGCGACTCGAGAATGTGGAGCTTTGCGGCATTGCCCACAGTCTGGGGGATGCCCGCGACCTTATCGACGTTATGGCCCCACACCTGATCCTGCTGGATATCTATTTTCCCGACGGCAATGGTCTGGATCTGCTGCGGGAACTCCGGGCGCGGGATAGCAGCAGTGACGTTATTCTTATTACCGCCGCCAAGGAAGTGGAACCGCTCAAGAGCGCCCTGCGCGGCGGCGTCTTCGACTACATCCTCAAGCCCCTGGTTTTCGAACGCCTTGAGGAAGCCGTCAACCGTTACCGCGACCACTTGCGGCAACTGTCTGGCCTGGTGCAAATCGCCCAGAAAGAAGTCGATGCCCTGCTGCCCAGAGGGTCAAGCGAAGCCAGTCAGCCCGCACCCACAGACAGACTGCCCAAGGGCATCGATAGCATCACATTGGATAAAATTCGCGAGGTGGTTTCATCCGGCCAGTGGAGTGCCGAGGAAGTCGGCCAGGCCATGGGCGCGTCACGAACGACAGCGCGACGCTACCTGGAATTCCTCGTTGGCCGGGGGGAGTTAACCGCGGAAGTTACCTACGGCAGCGTCGGTCGACCGGAACGGCGGTATCGCGTCTGAACCCCTGCCTTTAGGGTCAATCCCGGAACTGAGACTTGTCCAGCCCGTACTTCTTCATTTTGTCGTACAGCGTCTTACGGGCAATGCCTAGCTGGACCATGGTGTCCTTAATGCTGCCATGGCAGGCATTGAGCGCACTGACGACGGCGGAACGTTCAAAGTCGTCCATCATCTCGGACAGAGTCTGGCGCCCGGACACATTGGCGGTGACGGAGGAATCGTTTTCGTCCAACGCCGCTGGCCCCAGCAGAACGTAGCGCTCGGCCAGGTTCCTTAACTCCCGCACATTCCCCGGCCAGCTATGCTGCATCAGACGCGCGGCCTGGCTGGCATCCAGCGGGATGCTTTCCCGGTCGTAACGGGCTGCCGCAATCAGCACAAAATGGTGAAACAGAACGGGGATGTCGTCCTTGCGTTCGCGCAGTGGCGGAATATCCAGCTTCACCACGTTCAGCCGGTAGTACAGGTCAGCACGGAACTCGCCTTCGTCGCTGAGCTGCTTCAAGTCAGCCTTGGTGGCGGCGATAATGCGAACATCCACATTCTGCACCTGATTGCTGCCCAGGCGCTCCACACGCTGTTCCTCGAGCACCCTCAGCAGCTTTACCTGCAGGGCCATGGGCATGCTTTCCAGCTCATCCAGGAACAGAGTGCCCTTGTGCGCGTACTCGATTTTTCCGATGCGGCGTTTTTCCGCACCGGTAAAGGCACCGGCTTCGTGACCGAAAAGCTCGCTCTCGATCAGATTCTCGGGCACAGCACCACAGTTGATAGCAACGAAGTTGTGAGCGCTTCGGGGGCTGTTCTCGTGGATATAGCGGGCCAAGGCATCCTTCCCCGAACCGGTCTCACCGTGCAACAGGATATTGGCGGAGATATCCAGTACCGGGTCGATGGTCGCCATCACTTTCTGCATACCGGCTGAATCCCCCAGGATTCGGGGGCCTGGCCGGGCCAGATGCTTCAGCTGAGCCTTCAGCCGCCGGTTTTCCAGCGCGAGGTGGCGCTTTTCCAATGCATGGCGAAGCAGCTCCAGGAGCTCGTCGTGATCAAAGGGTTTTTCGATGAAATCATAGGCGCCCTGCTGCATCGCGGTGACGGCCGTGCTGATATCGCCCTGCCCGGTCAGGATGATCACCGGGATGGTTTCATCCATGGCGCGAATCCTGTCGAGCATTTCCAGGCCATCCATTCCCGGCATGTTGTAGTCACATAGCACGACGCCCTCATAGTCCTGTGAGATGCTCTCAAGACCAGACCGCGCATCCTCGAAACACGCAATGGAAAGGTCTTCCAGGGTAAGGGTTTGCGCGATGGCCTGGCGGATGTGCGGGTCATCGTCCACAAAAATTACCGATGCGTCTGTCATTCGGTGGCCTCCCGCTTTCTGAGTGTCAATACGAACTCCGCGCCCGGTCCGTCGCTCCGGTTACGCCCCGTCAGGCTGCCGCCCAGCGCGTCCACGATCTGCCGGGATATCGAAAGGCCCAGCCCGAGCCCCTGCTTCACCGATTTGGTGGTGAAAAAAGGCTCGAAGATCCGCTCCGTACTGCCCGGCAGGCCGGAACCATTATCCCGCACAAGGCAATACCAATGCCCGTCATCTTCTTCCACATCAATGGTGATCTCCGGCCGTTCGCTGCTTTCGACTGCCTGAATGGCGTTCGCCACCAGGTTCACCATAACCTGTTCGATCCGGATCAGATCTCCATGGCACTGTACCGGTTGTTCCGGGCGGTGCCATTGAATGGAGATATCGGATCGGCTCTCCTGCGCCGCCATTATCTTTAGGGCACCGTCGACCGATTGCCGCAAATCAACCAGTGCCGGTGGCCCTTCCGATTTGCGGGCAAACACCTTGAACTGGCGGGTAAGCTCCGCCATTTTGTCACACAGGGTGATGATCTCTGAAAGGTTGGCATCCACCGTCTCCGTCGCCCCTTTCTCAAGGAACCGACGACTGTTGCGGGCATAGGTCTGAATCGCCGTGAGCGGCTGGTTAATTTCATGGTTCAGGCCCGCAGACATCTGACCAAGCACGGCAAGCTTGGCTGCCTGGATCAACTCATGCTGGGTTTCCCGGAGCTCATCGCGGGTTTTCTCCCGCTCGCGGATTTCATCCAGAAGTTGCTGGTTGGAACGCTCAAGCTCCGCCGTTCTGCTGGCGACGCTGAGCTCAAGCTGCTCTCCCCTGTGTGCCAGTTCAGCCTCCCGCCGATAGCGTTCCCGCAAATACAGCGAGGCGAGCAAGCCGACCACGAAGATCGCCACGCCCACCGCCGCAAACCCAAGCCGACTCCACAGCACGGTGCGGGTACTGACCATCACCTGAAGCGTCCAGTCCAGACGTGGCAGAGGTGTAAGCACCCTGAGGTATTCGCGGCTTTCTCCATCATTGTGGATACGCATGGTCCCTGCCATGTCGGAAAGCCCCCAGGGTGATCCCAGGCTGTCGAAATCAATCGGCGAAAGCTCACGGTCAGGGTAACGCTGGCGAGACTGCTCACTGGGAGCGCCGCCGCTGTCACCGGTAAAGTTCCGGTACAGCCACTCGCTCTTGCTGGACAGGAAACTGATGCCAGCGTCGTCCAACACGACCATTTCCGAATCCCTCAATGAGGCGGGGCGACGCCACTGTGATTCCAGTTCATGCACCAGCACTTTCATGGCGATAACACCCAGAATCTCGCCGCTGTCATCACGGACAGGATGGGAGAAATACAGCCCGCGGACATCGGAGGTGACGCCCAGGGCAAAATAGATGGCGGAATCCCCGCTCGCCATGGCGTCCTGAAAATAGGGCCTGAAATCAAAGTTGCGGCCCACAAAGCTGTCCCTGCGCAGATAGTTGTTAGCCGCAATAGTGGTTCCGGAGGCATCCATAAGATAGACATCCGAACTGCCGACGATGGTCGCCATTCGCTGCATCTGGTCGTTAGCCCGCAGAAGTGTACCTGGGTCACCCGGTGATGCCAGGGCTTCTGCCAACAACGGATGCTCGGCCATCAACTCGGGGATGGGCACATACCGGTTAAGCTCATTGGCCACAAGTTGGCGATAGCGAAACGACTCTTCCACGCTCTCCTGTTCAACCTGCCGGTAGCCATACCAGCCACCCAACATCCATGAGAAGGCCAGAGTCACCAGAAAAACAAGAAACGCGATAATCCGGTAGGACATACACTCCGGTTCCTGAAAAACCGTTGAAAGCCGCTAGAGTATAGCCCTGTCCGGGCCAGGGCAATCGAGTTTCAACTCGGCCGCCCTGGCCCGGACACTCCAGCCGCTGCTGTTCAGGTGCTCGCCGGACGCAGTTTGCTCTGACGCTGCGCCAGGAACGCAACCACCGCCAGAGCAATACCGCTGAGGTCTGTCCATAAACCGCCTTCGATCATCAGCAACGCCGCACCGATCAGCAGAAGACGGGTGATCACACCGGCGGAGGCCCGCGCAAACCAGCCCAGCACACCACCGGACAGCATATACACTCCGAACAGAGCGGTGATCAGTGCGCGGGCGATATCAAACCAGCCGGCATCCATCAGCAAGGCGCCGTTGTAGAAAAACATGAATGGCACGATGAACGCTGCAATACCAATTCGGAACGAGGCCACGGAGGTCTCCATCGCATTGGCGCCCGAAATCCCGGCAGCCGCATAGGAGGCCAGTGCAACCGGCGGGGTAATGGCTGACACCACCGCAAAATAGAACACGAAGAAGTGTGCTGTAAGTGGCTCGATGCCCAACTGAACCAAGCCCGGGGCGACCACCGACGCGGCAACTGCGTATGCGGCTGTGGTTGGCATGCCCATACCCAACAGGATCGAGATGAACATGGCGAAGATCAGCGCCAGCAATTGGCTGGCCTCGGCCACGTCCAGCAGCAACACGGAAAACCGCGCTCCAACACCGGTCAGGGAAATGACGCCCACAATCACACCGGCCGCCGCACATACCACAATGATCTGGATGGCCATGTACGACGCAATTTCCAGCGCCTCAAGGATCTTCCGTATGCCCATTTTGTTGGGCGAGAACCAACTGACAACTGCGGCAGACACGGTGGCAAGCGTACCGGCCCGGATCACTGAGTAGCCCATGAAGAGCGCCACAATCAGAATAATAATGGGCACAAACAGGTAGCACTGCTTCACCATGGTCTTGAGCTTGGGCAACTCATCCTCGCGCATGCCACGCATGCCGGTCTTCGCCGCCTCAAAGTCCACCATGAAATAGACCGAGGCGAAGTAAAGGATGGCCGGGATGATCGCCGCAATGGCAATCTCGGTATAAGGAATGCCGGTAATCTCAGCCATGATGAAGGCGCCCGCCCCCATAATCGGTGGCATGATTTGCCCACCGGTAGAGGCTGCCGCTTCCACGGCCCCTGCCGACCGTTTGCTGTAACCCACCTTTTTCATCAGCGGAATGGTCAAGGAGCCGGTGGAGACCACGTTGCCAGCGCTGGTTCCGTTGATCATACCCATCAGGCCGGAGGCAAAAATCGACACCTTGGCCGGGCCACCCCGGGTGCGACCCGCCGCGGCGAAGGCGAAGTTCACGAAATAATCGCCCACTTTTGACGCCTGCAGGAAGGCGGCGAAGACGATAAACAGGATGATATAGGTCGACGACACGGCGGTGGTCGGGCCGAGGATACCAGCGTCGGTATACACCTGACTGAAGAAGCGCTGAACCGATAAACCAGGATAACCCAGGAAGCCAGGCAGGTAGGGCCCAAGGAAGACATATACCAGGAAGACCAGCCCGATAATGACCAGAGCCAGACCTGCCACCCGGCGAGTCAGCTCCATGATCAGGGCTGTGCCGGCAATGGCCGCGAATGAAATGCCGACCGGCGCAAACGAGGTGCCCGTGGACATGCGCATGGAGGTGTTATAAACCACCAGAAAATAGGCAGCGACCGCCACCGAACACACAATCAGCACCAGATCCGGCACACTGAAGCGGGAGCGCTCGCGCTGGTGAAACCAGCTCATCACGATACCGATCGCACTGGCGGCCAACAGCGGCCAGCCGAAATGCCAGGTTTCGAGGTCAACTGGAACTCTCTGGGTGCCATCCAGGATCATCTGGTGGAATGAAAATGTCTGGTACAGCGCGTATAGGGCCGGCACCAGAGCCACGGCACCGATCCAGGTTGTCCAGCGATGACGTGCGGGACCGTCTTCGGCGGAGACAAAACGGGCACCGGCAAACAGGATGAAGCCCAACACCAGGGCCCCCGCAATGTGGACAATCCGGAAAGACCAGGTTTCCAGCGGCGCAATGTTCAAGCTGTAAAGATGAAACGACGAGTAGGCGATGGCCAGTAACGTCACGAATTTCAGCATACCGCCTTCAAACAGGCGGCGATTGGCCTCAACCGGCTCTTCATCGACATCGTGGGCCAGGACGTGGTCATCGCCAATGTCGTTCACCGGGTGTTCTTCGGGGTGTTGCTTGTCAGTCATGATAGACCCTGCTCACGGGGAAACGGGGCCGGCGGTTCGCCGGCTTTGCTCAGGAGGGCCACCACCGCGACCCTCCTGAGCACACGATGGTTACTGATTGATCTTGCTGTCTTCGATCGTGTAGCCGTTTTCGTTGAACCAACGAGCTGCGCCAGGATGCCAGGGCAAGACGTTGTTCTTCGTGTAGTTTTCCGGAATGGAGTTCTTGGCGGCCTTGTGGATGGACACCATCTTGTCGTTGTTCTCCATGGTCAGCTTGGTAATTTCATACACAAAGCTCTCCGGCATGTCGCAGTTGACCATGGCGAAGTTCCACATGGAGACCACGCGGGACGGCTCATTCAGGGACTGGTAGGTGCTGGCTGGAATGGTGAATTCCGATACCGGGAAATTCGCAGTCACCTTCTTGGCCTCTTCATCCGTCATGCCGATGATGGTCACATCGGTCTGCACTTCCAACTGGCTGACGGCCGGGATAGGAATACCGGCGGCAAAGGCCACCACGTCAATCAGACCATCCTGCAACTGCCCGCCCAAGTCAGACCAGCTACCGTTGCGGCGTTCAAAATTGACGCCCAGGGTTTCCATGATGCGGGGGAAATAGGTGTCGGATGTGGAGCCGGCCGGCCCGAATCCGATGGTGGCGCCATCGGGAATATCAGAGATAGACGTAATGCCGGAACTGGAAAGTGCGGTGACGGAAAACGGCGTTTCATACATGGGAAACATCGCGCACACATTGTCCATTTTCATGCCCGGTGCCAGTGGGCTGTTACCGTCGATGGACTCCTGCGCCGGCCCCATGGTGGTCAGCCCGAACTTCAGATCGCCAGTATGAACCAGCGCCATATTCTGCATCGGACCACCGGTAATTTCAGCACCACCGGATACGCCCAGGTTCTCGGCGACAAAGTTTGCCCATCCGGACCCATACGCAAAGTAGGTTCCCCCCTGACTTGCGGTACCGACCGTGAAGTTATCCGGCCAATCAGACCGGTCCTGAGCAATGGCGGGACTGGTGGCGGCAAACGTTGAGACAAATGCCATGGCAAAGACGGATTGGGTTTTCATAGAGAATGCTCCCGTTTCGTTGTGTTTGTTGGGTGCTAGAACGGAGCCCAGCAGGTTCCGGTTGGACACTTACAGCAACGAACAACAGCAACTAGCAGGCCAGATACGGCAACTAATTGATCTTACATATATTTCATTAATAAAGCCGGGGCAGATCAAGCAGTAGCGGGTAACATTCCACCCATTTCCAGGAAGGTAATGGGTGGAGATCCACCCATATTGCACGACAAAAACCGTGTGATCAGGCTTTACCCTGTTTACTGGAACTCGAGTAGTTCTCCCAAACCAGGATCGCCGCAGCCAGATCTTCCAGCGAAACACCCACGGATTTGAACAGGGTAATGGCATCATCACCGTTGCGGCCAGCATGGGTACCACTTGCCAGTTCAGACAACTCCGCCTGAATCTTGTCCATGGCAAAAACGCCATCGTTCACAGCAAAGTGCAGATCTCCCGCTTCGCCTCTAGCGCCGGCATAAGAGTCAACAAAGACATCAGAACGAGCAACGCATTCGCTGTCGGTCTCACGCATATTCTTTCGGAATGCCCCAACCAGATCCAGATGCGTTCCGGGTTTCAACCATTCACCCTGAATCATGGGCTGGGTTGAGAGCGTCGCCGCACTGACGATGTCCGCCTCTGGAACCACCGAGGCCAGGTTGTCGGTAGCGGTAACGGACTCAAATGCCGCCTGCCCTATACGGTAACCCGAGTACGACCGGGCCAGATCCTCAGCTTTGCTCAGGTTGCGACCATACACCACGACCCGGCGAATCGGCCGCACCGACGCATGGGCTTCAATCAACATTGGCGCCAGCTTGCCAGTGCCCACGACAACCAGGGACTCGGCATCTTCGCGAGCCAGGTAGCGGGCTGCCAGGGCGGAGGCCGCGGCAGTGCGCCGACGGGTCAGCTCACTACCATCAATACAGGCCAGGGGCTGGCCCGTGGCGCCATCGCTCAGCAGGTAAACGCCGCTGATCGCGGGCATGCCGCGATTCGCATTCTGGGGGAAAACGTTCACCATCTTCACCCCAAGATAGCCCGGCTGTTTACCCTGATCTTCCCACGCCGGCATCAGCAGCATCGTAGCCTCCCCGTCCTGACGCTCAACGGCATGATGGTGGCGAGGTGGTGTTACGATGCCGCCAGCGAAAGCACGTTCCAACTGGTCGACAAGCCCATTCCAGGGCAGGTTTTCGGCGACGACTTCAGAGTCGAGTATTTGCATACTTTGAGTTCCCGTTCGGGGTGCCTACAGAGAAAGACGCCCGTGATGCATGGTTTACAAGGGCGAACACCCAGCCACTTTCTTATGTGACAGCAAGCGGTTACCACCGTCCCTGCAAAGTTGCTACGACCCGCCTACCGCCGGCCCGGTCCCGGTGTTCGCACAGATAGATCCCCTGCCAGGTGCCCAGGGCAAGGTGTCCGTCGTTCACGGGAATGGTCAGTGAGGGGCCGACCAGAACACTTTTTATATGAGCCGGCATGTCGTCCGGGCCTTCCATGGTGTGCTCATAGTGGGGCGCATTCTCGGGCACCATCACATTGAAATGGCGCTCCAGATCGCCGCGCACGTCCGGGTCGGCGTTCTCGTTAATGGCCAGGGAGGCGGACGTGTGTTGGATAAACAGGTGTAAAAGCCCCACCTGGCAGTTCTGCAGGGCCGGCGCCTGGGCCAGGATTTCATTGGTTACCAGGTGAAAGCCCCTGGATTGGGGCTTCAGTTCGATAAAGGTCTGATCCCAGATCATGTCCAACCTCGTTTCTATTTCTGCCGGTCGTCCCAGGGATGGACGGGCACCACGTCGTCGCCCACATCTCCTTCATAGCTGCTGCGGAAATAGTCCATCGCCTTCTCCGCCTCGCTGAGTTCGTCAAATCGGGCAATGTGGTAGATCGCCTCGCCCTCGTTTACCAGCGGCAGGTTATTCACACAAATAACAATGCCGGAACAGGGTGATGTCACGGCGGTTTCCGACTCGCCGAACGGGTCGGCTACCATGGCCAGCCTCTGACCTTTACGGACTTTCTGGCCAAGACTGGCAACCGGGCGCATGATGCCATCGGTGTCCGTGCGCACCCACTGCGAGTTTGCCGCCGTTTCCGAGCGTTTCCTGGGGGCCTTGGGGCCTTTCTTGGCGGGAATCATCTCCAGTTCCCGCATCACCCGGATGACCCCTTTCACGCCGCTGGAAATCACCACATCGTCAAATCGCAGGGCCTCCCCGCCCTCGAAGGTGACCACCGGAATATCCTGGGAGTCAGCGTAGGCGCGAAGGCTGCCCTCCCGCAGGCTGGCGTTGATGATAATGGGCGCACCAAAGGCCTCAGCCATACGGATGGTTTCCGGGTTTTTGAGCTCCGCGCGAATCTGCGGCAAATTGAACCGGTGTATGGCGCCCGTATGCAGGTCAATAATGTGGGAGACATTCTCCATGATCTGGGTGCGCAACAGGTAGGCAATGCGACCACCGAGGGAGCCGGTTTCACTGCCCGGGAAGCAACGGTTCAAATCCCGGCGGTCCGGAAGGTAACGGGTGCGCTGGACAAACCCGAAAATATTCACGATGGGAACCGCCACTAACGTCCCCCGCAAATGCCGCAGGGCGGAGTTGGTCAGCACCCTGCGCACAATCTCGACACCGTTGATTTCATCCCCGTGTATCGCTCCGCAAACCATCAGTACCGGCCCGCTTCGACGCCCATGAACCACTTCAACGGGAATATGCAGTGGCGTGTGGGTATAAAGTTTGGCAACCGGAATCTCAACAGTCTGTCGAGTGCCGGCCTTGACCTCGTGACCGGCGATAACAAACGGCGCCCGAGCAGCCATATCAGCCTCTCCCCTTGGTGCGGGTTTTCCAGGGCTTCTGGTTTTTCTCGGTCCAGTTGATGATCATGCCGGCCACGTTCTTGCTGGTGGCATTTTCAATACCTTCCAGGCCCGGTGAGGAGTTCACTTCCATAACCAGGGGCCCACGGCTGGAACGCAGCAGGTCCACACCGGCCACGTTCAGGCCCATGGATTTTGCCGCCGTGATCGCCGTTTTGCGCTCTTCGGGGGTGATCCTCACCAGAGAGGCAGTACCGCCCCGGTGCAGGTTGGAACGGAACTCTCCTTCCCCACCCTGACGTTTCATCGCCGCAATCACCTTGTCACCAATCACGAAACAGCGGATATCAGCGCCACCGGCTTCCTTGATGAATTCCTGCACGAGGATGTCCGCTTTCAGGCCCATGAAAGCCTCAATGACACTTTCCGCCGCTTTGCGGGTTTCGGCCAGCACCACGCCAATGCCCTGGGTGCCCTGCAGCAGTTTAATAACGACGGGGGCACCGCCCACCATCTGCAGCAGTTCCGGCACGTTGTCCGGCTTGTTGGCGAAGCCGGTCACCGGCATGCCAACGCCCTTTCGGGCCAGCAACTGCAATGAACGCAGCTTGTCCCGAGAGCGGGTAATGGCCACGGACTCATTGACGGGGAAAACGCCCATCATCTCGAACTGCCGCAACACGGCCGTCCCGTAGAAGGTCACCGACGCGCCAATACGGGGGATCACCACATCGAAATCTTCCAGGACTTCCTCGTGGTAGTGAATGCGAGGGTCCGCGGACGTGATGTTCATGGAGCAGTGCAGGCAATCGATCACCTTCACTTCGTGGCCCCGATTGATCCCTTCCTCCACCAGACGACGTGTTGAGTAGAGATGACGGTTACGCGACAGAATCGCAATTTTCATGTTTTCGTCCTTAGGGCCGGCTCGCCGGCAAGATAGGAACATTCAGGAAGAACAATGGCGCGCCTGGCCATTGCCGTTCGACCAAGCAGCATACGGAAACGCATGGAGTCACGATTGGTCAATGTCATTTCGATGGGCCACTCGATGTTGCCGAGCACCAACCGGGTTTCGATCACCAGGCGCAGTTCTTTATGACCACCGGAGTCCGAGACGTTGCGCTCATCCAGAACCGCCGCATCGCACTCCACCACGTGATGTAGATCGTTCTGAACCGGGTGCACCCAAAAGCGGACCCGGCGCTGACCGCTCTCTGTGTAGGGTTCGGTACGGAAGGTATGCAGACAAGAGGTGCGGGCACCGGTATCCACTTTCGCCTTGATCCGGGAAATGTCGAACTCCGGCAAGGCAACCCACTCGCGCCAGCCCAATGCCAGCTTTCCGTCTGTGTCCGGCACCGGGCCGGCTTTCGAGGCATCATCCATTCTGGTCGGCATCCGGGCCTCCCTTGTTGGTTGTGGTTTCCGGCCGAAGCAGCTCCACCCGGAAGGGCTCGGAATGGCTTCCGGCATAAATGCTCGTATGGGGGAAGGGTATTTCAACGCCCTCCTCATCAAGCGTTTTCTTGATGGCCACCATCATCTGGCTACGACCCTCCAACACTTTGTTGCTGGGCACCCAGAACGAGAACTGCAGGTCCACTGAGGATGGACCAAACCCGGTGACCAGTACAAATGCCTTCGGCTCTTCCAGACTCGCACTGTTCTGTCTCGCGAGCTCAAGAAGCAGTTTTTCAACCCGCTCCACATCCTCGGCGTAGGCAATGCCCACCGTCAGGTCCATACGACGGATGGGAAAGCGTGAGCGGTTGACCACGCGGGTCTTGATCAGGGTTTCATTGGGAATACGCACATACAGGTTGTCCGGCGTGCGCAACTTCACACTCAGCATATCAATGGAAACCACCTCGCCAATGGTGTTTTCCACTTCAATAAAGTTACCGATTTCAAAGGGTTTTTCCACCAGCAGGAACAGCCCGCTGATCATGTTGGAGGCGGACGTCTGGGAGGCAAAACCAATGGCAACCGTCAGTATACCGGCGGCACCCAGCACCACGTCGAGAGAGAAGCCGGCTTCACGCAAGGCGGCGACGAAGAATATGGCCAGCACGATGTAGAAAACCAGCCGCCTCAACATCACCGTGTGGTGCCGTGACGCACGGTCCTCCATGAAGCGGGTAACTCCACGGGCCGCAAATGAAGCTAGCACAATGCCAAGAATCAACAGGAACAGGGTGCTGATCCACTTGCCCCAGGCAATGGCACCAAAAAACTGCATCAGGCTGCTTTCAAACTGCTCAATCAAGGAGGTAACTCCGTTTACGGATTCGATGTCGACAATTGGCCGATGATATCAGCCAAATATACGGTCGTAGGCTCGTACCAACCCGCCACGGGAGGTTTGTTCCCGCGCCGGCGAAATAAGCTCGCACTGTCCGGCAGCAGCAATAAGCGACTGGTCAATCTTCAGGCGTGCTGAGTTCATATCGGTTTCGCAGGTCACCGTCACACGCGGTGTCCATAGCTGCCCCTTGTCATTACGATGCAGGGACAGCAACGGGGTGGGCAGATTGAACCGCTCCAGCAGCAGCGGTTCCTGTCGTTCATTGACGATCCGCACCGGGGTAATCGCCCGCCAGGGACGTTTGGGCACAGCTTCGAGCACCAGGCGCGCAAACGTGGCGGCGGAGTAGCACAGCTCGCCTTCCATGGTGGTTCTTCCCACCCAGGTCAACGACGGATCTGCCAGCGGCAGTTCCATCAGGTGCGTGCCTTTGCTTCCAGCCTGGATTCGCATCCACAGGAGGGTGCCCACGTAAATGGTGCACTCACTCTCGGCGGGGATGGTCAGCGGCTGATAGGGACGTATCACCGTAGCAAGGCTGGACATCGCTGGCAGGTAGCAAACCTGACTGCCATCATCCGGCCGTACGAACCGATGAACCTCCAGATCCGCATCGGGTAGCGTGTGGGTTACCCTTTGCTGCCAACGCTCCTGATTGTCGTCTTCGGGCATACGCTGGTAGCGGATCAGCCATTCCTGATCCAGCAGGGTTATCCAGATTCGGGTGTGGCTGAGTTCGTGGTATTGCGTCTGCCCGGGTTCCAATGTGTAAGGCGTTGCCCAGTGGCCATCCTGCATCGTTCGCTGTGTGTCCAGACTCGTCGTCATTCCGGCCCTTTGTCCATAAATTCTTCCATTAACTATAATCCAATCAGCACGTTCCAGCGAATATCCATCCGTAACTGTCGATCCGCCATCAAACTCAGGAAGCTCAATGACTCAGCTCGTATGGTTCCGAAACGACCTGCGCGTTGCCGACAACGCTGCCCTTACGGCAGCCTGCAAGCAACCGCAACCGGTGCAGGCCTGTTTTATCGTAACCCCGGCTCAGTGGCAGGAGCATGATTGGTCTCCGGCGCGGGTTCAATTTGTGCTGGACCACGCCAATGCGCTGTCGGAAGAACTGGCGAAATTAGGCATACCCCTATCATTCATGACCGCAACCACGTTCGCCGATAGCGTTGAAAAACTGGAAAAATTCTGCCGGCGCGAGAGTATCCGGCATGTGCATTTCAATGAGGAATACGGAGTTAACGAAAGGCGCCGCGACAAGGCCGTAAAACACACCCTTGATGATATTGGCGTGGCGGTGAATAAATACCGGGACCAGACGGTAGCGCCTGTTGGCACCATCCTTACTCAACAGGGTGAGCCCTATTCCGTGTTCACCCCGTTTTCCCGTCGGTGGCGAAGCTGGGTTGATGAGGCGCAGCCAACCCTCTTTCCCGTTCCCAAGCCCGTCGGCGAGCCTGTTAAGCCTCTTTATTATGAAGGCCTGCCAAAATGCTTCGATAATCCACCACCCCGGCTTGTTGAAACCGGCGAGGACGCCGCCCACCGGCAACTGGAACAGTTCCTCGACGACCACGGCGGGGACTATAAGGATCTGCGCGACCTGCCATCCGTAGATGGTACCAGCCTGCTCTCCCCTTACCTGGCCAACGGGGTGCTTTCCGGCAAACAGTGCCTGATTGCCGCCCGCCAGCAGCAAGGTATGGGAGGCAACCAGGAAGGCCTGGCCACCTGGACCAATGAAATTGCCTGGCGGGATTTCTACATCAATATCCTTTACCACTACCCCAGGATTAGTATGCACCGGGCGTTCAAACCGGAGACCGAGGCCCTGCAATGGAATACACCCGGCGAGAACTTCGAAGCCTGGAAATCGGGCAACACCGGCATCCCCATTGTCGACGCCGCCATGCGCCAGCTGAACCAGACCGGCTGGATGCACAACCGGCTGCGCATGATCACGGCGATGTTTCTCACCAAAAACCTGTTCATCGACTGGCGACTGGGTGAGGCCTATTTCATGTCAAAACTGGTGGACGGCTTCCTGGCCTCCAATAACGGCGGCTGGCAGTGGAGCGCCTCCACCGGCACCGATGCGGCGCCGTATTTTCGGGTATTCAATCCGGCCACTCAGAGTGAGCGGTTTGATCCGGATGGCGAATTCATCCGCAAATACGTTCCCGAGATCGCAAAGCTGGACAATAAGCGGATTCACCAACCCTGGGCCGGTGGCGTGATTCCCGGTGGGTATCCACGACCTATCGTTGACCTGAAAGAAAGCAGGAAAGAGGCAATTTCAAAGTTTCAGGCTCTGAAAAATTAAGGCGCTGGCTTCGGCGTCGGGAGGAAACGGCCGGCTGGGGGGAGGTTCTGCCCAAACACGCTGTGAATACGTCCGTGTACGCTCGGCTCCGCCATCCATGGCTCCGCACGGTTTTGGCAGAACCTCCCCCCCCCACCCGGCCTTATGCTGACTCTCTGCTTTTGCAGACAGGACAACCTGGATCTCTGGCGAGTTTCATTTCCCGCCATTCCATTTGCCAGGCATCCAGAATGAGCAGACGGCCTATCAACGGTTTGCCCACGCCGGTGATGACTTTTACGGCTTCCATGGCTTGGGAAGCGCCTATCATACCAACGAGGGGGCCGATAACACCGGCTTCTGAACAGGTGAGGTCTTCATTGCCCTGCTCCGGGTAAAGGCAGTGATAGCAGGGGCTGCTGTCGTCGCGAACGTCATAAACCGACAACTGCCCTTCCCCGCGGATGGCGGCACCAGACACCAGCGGGACGCCGGCAGACACGCAGGCGCGGTTGAGGGCAAAACGGGTATTGAAGTTGTCGGTGCAGTCAACGACCAGACTGGCAGACTCTACCTGATGAGCCAGTTCGTCCCCTTCCAGTCGTTCGGTCAATGCCGTTACTGACACTTCCGGGTTGATGCGCCGCACACGATCAGCCAATTGCCCAGCTTTGGACTCTCCGAGATCAGACTGCTCGAACGCGATCTGACGCTGTAGGTTGGCGACTTCTACACTGTCGTCGTCGACCAGAGTGAGGTGCCCAATCCCGGCGGCCCCGAGGTAGAGCGCTACTGGGCAACCCAAACCGCCAGCACCGACCACCAGCACTCTTGCGGACTTGAGCTTGGCCTGGCCTGCGATATCAAACCGTGGCATCAGGATCTGGCGACTGTAGCGCAGCAGTTCCTCATCGTTCAGCATCTTGTTTTCTCCCAAGGGTGAAGCGGTCACGCCGGCCGTAGTCCTGGCGGGTTTCCACACAGGTCAATTCCGCATCGGTAAAAAGCTGCCGCACAGCCGCTCCCTGTTCATAGCCGTGTTCCAGTATCAACCAGCCCCCAAGCGAGAGCCAAGCGGGGGCTTCGGCGGTTATCCGCCGGATATCGTCAAGGCCGTCATCGCCGGCCACCAGGGCCGACGCCGGCTCGAAGCGCACATCGCCCTCTCCCAGGTGGACATCATTCCCTGCGATGTACGGTGGATTGGAAACGATGAGATCAAAAGCAACTGATGGTAAATCCTCGAACCAGTTGCTTTGTCGCACCGTCACCGGCAGGCCCAACTGGTCGGCGTTGTCGGTCGCCAGGTCTACTGCTTCCCGGACGGCGTCGCAGGCGGAAACCCGCCAGCCGGGTTGCTCGCTGGCCAGAGCCAGTGCGATGGCACCCGTGCCGGTACCAAGATCCAGCACATTGGCATTTCTCGGTAAATCCAGCGCCAGCGCTGCCTCCACCAGGCATTCAGTATCCGGGCGGGGAATCAGTGTGGATGGATTGACCTTCAGCGGGAGTGACCAGAATTCCTGTTCGCCCAGCAGGTGTGCAATCGGGTGGCCTTCACAGCGTCGTTCCACAAGGGTTCTGAAGCGGTCGACCAGGGCCGCGTCCACCTCACGCTCGGGCCAGGCCCGGAAAGTGGTTCGGGACCAACCCGTCACATAACCCAGCAGTAGCTCAGCATCGAGGCGCGGAGAATCACCGCCAATAAGCCCGGCAGCTTCTGTCAGCAACGCCTCACAGGCCAGAGGTTTGTCAATCATCAGCCAGGGAGGCCAACAGATCGGCCTGGTGTTCCTGCTGCAAAGGCATGATGACGGCATCAAGATCGCCGGAAATAACCTCATCCAGCTTGTACAGCGTCAGGTTGATGCGGTGGTCGGTCACCCGCCCCTGGGGGAAGTTATAGGTGCGGATTCGCTCTGAGCGGTCGCCACTGCCCACCAGGCTCTTGCGGGTGGCCGCCATGGTTTTCTGCTGGCGTTCAATTTCCTCATTCTGGAGGCGCGATGCCAGGAAACTCATCGCTTTGGCCCGATTCTTGTGCTGGGAGCGTTCTTCCTGACACTCCACCACAATGCCCGTGGGAATATGGGTAATACGAATCGCCGAATCAGTCTTGTTGACGTGCTGACCGCCGGCGCCAGAAGCTCGGAAGGTATCCACCCGCAGGTCGGACTTGTTGATTTCAACGGCCTCGGTTTCATCCGCCTCCGGCATCACCGCTACCGTGCAGGCGGAGGTGTGAATTCGGCCCTGGGATTCGGTCTCCGGCACCCGCTGTACCCGGTGGGCACCGGATTCAAACTTCAGTGCCCCATAGACCGCACTACCAGCAATGCGGGCAATGATTTCCTTGTAACCGCCGTGCTCACCATCGTTGGCGCTGATAACCTCAACCTGCCAGCGCTGGCGTTCGGCATAACGCATGTACATCTTGAACAGGTCACCGGCGAAAATCGCCGCCTCATCGCCCCCGGTGCCGGCACGAACCTCCAGGAATACGTTCTTGCCATCGTTGGGGTCCTTGGGCAGCATCAGGCGCTGGAGCTCTTCGTCCAGTTCCTCGCTCTTCTGTTCCGCCAGGCCCAACTCCTCTTCCGCCATGGCTCGCATGTCGGCGTCACCGTCGCGGGCCAGTTCAGTGGCTTCCTTAACATCGTCACGGGATTTCTGCCATGCCTGGAAGCAGTGAACGATGGGTTCAATCTCGGCAAATTCCCGGGACAGGTCGCGGAATTTATCCTGGTTGGCAATAGTACCCTGATCGCTCAGCAACGCGCTGACTTCCTCGAAGCGGTCAACAAGCTGCTCGAGGCGGGACTGAATCGATGACTTCATAGTTTTTCCGGGGTGATGGGCGCGTCGGCATCCAGCACATCAAGCTGATGCAGCTCTCTGAGCCATTGAGTGACTTCGGTTCTGCCCTCCGTGGTGGCCTTGCGGACCTGGATGGACGGCTCGTGCAGTAATTTGTTGGTCAACCCCCGGGCCATGCTTCGCATCACGGTTTCGGGGTCTGCGCCATTACGCAGGGCGCGAATGGCCTTTTCGGTCTCCCCGTCTCTCAGGGCTTCGGCCCGCTGACGGAACTGCTTGAGGGTGGAGACAGCATCCAGGGCCCGTAGCTGGCTCAGGAACTGCTGTACGCCATCAGCAACCATGTTCTCGGCTTCCCGCGCGGCGCCCTCTCGGGAACGAACGTTCTCCTCGATAACCTGCCGCAAGTCGTCAACGGTATAGAGATAGACATCAGCCAGGGAACCCACCTCGGGTTCGATATCCCTGGGAACGGCGATATCCACCATGAAATAGGGGCGATGCTTGCGCTTTTTAAGCGCACGCTCCACGGCGCCCTTGCCAAGGATAGGCAACGGGCTGGCAGTGGAAGAAATGATGATGTCCACGTTTGCCAGGTGTTCTGGAATGTCGGAGAGCATAATGCCCTGCCCGCCACGGGAGTCCGCCAGCGCCTGGGCACGTTCCAGGGTACGATTGGCGACCAGGAAGTTTTTCACGCCAGCGTCGGCCAGATGCCTCGCGACCAGCTCAATGGTTTTGCCGGCGCCAATCAGCAAGGCTCGATTGCGGGACATATCCGCAAAGATGTGGTGCGCCATGCTGACTGCAGCGTAGGCCACCGACACCGGGTTTTCGCCAATGGCAGTCTGCGTGCGCACCCGCTTGGCGACGGAGAACGTATGTTCGAACAGACGGGACAGGAACGCACCGCTCGCCTCATGCTCGCGAGCGAGGGCATAGGCGTCCTTGAGCTGGCCGAGAATTTGCGGCTCTCCAAGCACCATGGAGTCCAGCCCCGACGCAACCCGCATGATGTGGCGCACGGCGTCTGAGTCCCGATGTACGTAGAGCACGTCTTCCAGGTCTGCCGCCTCCATGTCATGAAACCCCGCCAACCACCGCAATACCGCCGGGGCACAGTCGTCATCTCCGGCCAGATACAGTTCGGTGCGGTTGCAGGTAGACAGGATCGCCGCCTCGCTGGCGCCGGAAGTGGCACGCAGTTCGGCAAACGCCTCGGCCATACGCTCGGGCGTGAACGCGACGCGCTCACGCAACTCTACCGGTGCGGTGCGATGATTGATTCCGAGGGTGACCAGTGCCATATCGGGGTTAGACTGCCTTATCTTTGACGACGGTTCGATACCGCCATTTTAACGATCGGGAGCCAGTGTCGCCACCCATAACCATCGTGATATCGGCAACTGCTGACAGGTTGGGCAATATCAGGCGCTTGTGCCATCATAGAGCCTTGTCGCACTACGCCACATCTGAGACCGCCGCCAGACCCTTCTCCGGCCGATCAGGTGCATCGTACACAGATCATGGGATGTTGCATGCATAAGTCTGCATTACTGCTTGGTACCTGCCTGCTTGGGCTTGCCCTGTCCGGCTGCGCTTTTCTCCAGGACAACCAGGAATCGCAATCCACCTCGTCGCCTGATGACGCCACTGCATCATCCGCGGAACCGTCAGCAGACATCCGTTACGCCGATTTCGAACCGGAAGAACTGTACCTGCTGCTTTCCGGCGAGATAGCCGCCCAACGGGGCCGATTCGACGTCACCCTTGTCAATTACATGAAGGCGGCACAGCAATCCCGCGATCTGGGCGTGATTGAGCGGACCATGCGCATTGCCCAGTCACTGAACGCCGATAACGCGCAGCAGAAACTGGCGGCGCTGTGGCTGGAGGTAGCCCCGGACAACATGCAGGCACATCGCATCTCCGCCATCCAGGCCGTGAAGAAGAACGAACTGGAGACCGCCCTGGGCCACATGGAAAAGATTATGGATCTGGGCGGCGACGCGGATTTTGACAGCCTTGCCGCGATGGCCGGAAACCTGCCGCCGGAACAACAGCAGGAACTGCTCGACTTATACCAGCAACTGGAGCAGCGCCACCCTGACAACCCGGAACTGCAATACAGCATTGCCCTTCTACTGAAGGTGACGGGCGAGCCCCAGCAAGCCCTCGCCAAACTGGAACCCCTTCTGGACAGCAAGCCGGATTTCCAGCCAGCACTGATACTCAAGGGCGACCTGCTCTACCAGACCAACCAGAAACAGCAGGCCCTGGATCACCTGAGGGCGAATACACGACAATTCCCCGACAATCGCCAGATGGGAACCCTCTACGGCCGCATGCTGATCGGCGAAGGTGAGCTGCAAACCGCCCAGAACGAATTCCGCCGGCTGGTTAACCGCTTCCCCGACGTTCCCGGCCTGCGGCTCTCCTACGCCCTGGTCGCGCTTGAAAACGATCAGATCGCGCTGGCCGAGGAGGAACTGACACGCCTGATCGAACAAGGCCACCACAGCGATGAGGCTCACTACTACCTGGGCCGGATTGCCGACGAGGAAAACGAAAACGAGCAGGCCATCGGCTACTACAGGAATGTCGAGAAAGGTAATTACTTTTTCCCGGCCCTGGCCCGTGCCAGCGAACTGATGGCGGAACAGGGAGAGCTGGACGAGGCCCTGGCCGACATTCGCGAGATCCGCAAGAACAACCCCGACCAGGACGAGAATTTCCGCCTGCTGGAAATCAATCTCCTGCTGGATCGGGATCATGACGAGCGAGCCCTTCAGGCGGCCAATGAAGCCCTGGAATCCTTCCCTGGCAATGTCCGCATTCGCTACGCCCGTGCCATGCTGCTCGACTCCATGGATAAGCCAGAGCAGGCCGAAGCCGATCTGAGAACAATCATCGAGGAACAGCCCGACAACGCCGTGGCACTCAACGCGCTGGGTTATATCCTTACCACCCGCACGGACCGACTCGATGAAGCCAGGGACTATATTGAGAGAGCCCTGGCCATCGATCCGGAGAACCCTGCCATACTCGATAGCATGGGCTGGGTACTGTATCTGCAGGGCAACACCGACGAGTCACTGAGCTATCTGTCACGTGCCTGGGAGGCCTACGCTGACCCGGAAGTAGCCGCTCATTACGGCGAAGCGCTCTGGCAAACCGGCAATCAGGAACAGGCCCGCTCGATCTGGAGAGAAGGCTTCGAGCAGGACCCGGACCACCCGATACTGACTGAAACTGTTGAAAGGCTGACCGGGGAGCCGTCCCTGTGAAATTATCGGTTATCGCGCTGACGTTCGCCGCCCTGGTTCTGAGCGGCTGTAGCTCACTGACAGTTGAACCACTTCCCGAAGGCCTGACTGAACAGCCACCGGCCGACTGGCGCAAGACCAGTGCCCGACTTGACCAGCTTCAGCACTGGGAACTGACCGGCAAACTCGCCGTTCGCCAGCCCTCGGACAGCGGCACCGCCGTCATCAACTACTGGAAACAGGACCGGGAAACGTACGAACTGGCGCTGTCATCATCGTTCCTCGGTATGGGCCGCACTACCCTTGAAGGCGTTCCCGGGTTCATCGAACTCACACTTCCCAACGGCGAGCGCTACCAGTCCGGCGACCCGGAGTCCCTGGTCAACGCCGCCACCGGCTGGCTGCTCCCCATTGACAGCCTGGCCTGGTGGATACGGGGCCTGCCCGGCCCTGACGGGGACTTCCGGCTGTTCTTCGACGACAAGGGTCAACTGGCCGTCATACGCCAACTGGGCTGGGAGATCCGCTACGACCGCTGGCAAGCATTCATAGAGGGCTACCCTCATCTGCCCGCCCGTATCACGGCGGTCAAGGGCGAGAAGCGCGTGAGGGTGGTGGTTACCAGCTGGAACCAGACCGATGGAGACAGCCGGTGAACAGCCTGGTTCTGCCCTCCCCGGCAAAACTGAACCTCTTCCTGCATATTCTCGGGCGTCGACCGGATGGCTACCATGAACTGCAAACCCTGTTTCAGTTTCTGAATTATGGCGACACCCTGACCCTGACCGCACGCACCGATGGTAGAATCGTCCTTGAGCAACCCCTGCCCGGGGTGCCCGACGAGGAAAACCTGATTGTCCGTGCTGCGCGACAACTGGCGGCAACCGCAGGTCATACGACTCCCGGTGTCAGTATTGCAGTCGACAAGCAGTTGCCCATGGGCGGTGGCCTGGGCGGTGGCAGCTCCAATGCCGCCACCACACTGGTGGGGCTGAACCGCCTGTGGGGCCTGAACCGCTCCCTGGACGAGTTGGCTGAACTGGGCCTGTCCCTGGGTGCCGATGTGCCCGTATTCGTTCGCGGACATGCAGCCTGGGGCGAAGGCGTGGGCGAACGACTCACCGACGCCAACCCACCAGAAGACTGGTTTCTGGTTATAAAACCACCTTGCGATATAAGCACCAAAGAGATTTTTTCCGAGCAAGGGTTGACAAGGGATACCCCCGGAATCAAAATAGCGCCCGCTTTTGAGGGAGACGCCTCGAGGTACCGAAACGACTGTGAGGATGTAGTTCGAAGACTGTATCCTGAGGTTCATCAAAGCCTGGAGTGGCTTGCACAATTCGGACCTGCAAGATTAACCGGAACCGGGGCTTGCATATTTGGACGTTTCCCGACAGAATCCGCAGCCCGGATTATCTGGGAAAGCAAACCCTCCGGCATCACGGGGTTCGTAGCTCAAGGGGTGAACATTTCACCACTTCACAAAAAGCTGACAGAGCTGAAATGATGCCAAAAAAGCACGATACTGGGGTGTCGCCAAGTGGTAAGGCAACGGGTTTTGATCCCGTCATGCGCAGGTTCGAATCCTGCCACCCCAGCCACCTTTCTCCCGCTTCTTCTGAATCAAACGCCGATACCGAGAAGGATGCCGTCGTGTCCAAACTGATGATTTTTACTGGCAACGCCAACCCGGAGCTTGCCAAGGCCATCGCCCAGAAACTTCACATTCCCATGGGCCAGGCCACCGTTGGAACCTTCAGCGATGGTGAAACCACCGTTGAAATCAACGAAAATGTTCGCGGGCATGATGTCTTCATCATTCAGCCCACCTGCAACCCCACCAACGATAACCTGATGGAACTGATCGTGATGGCCGACGCACTGCGCCGTGCATCTGCCACCCGGGTTACCGCGGTTATCCCCTACTATGGCTATGCCCGCCAGGATCGCCGTGTTCGCTCCACCCGTGTTGCCATTAGTGCCAAAGTGGTTGCAGATATGATTTCCAGCATCGGCGTTGACAGGGTCCTGACCGTTGACCTCCACGCCGACCAGATCCAGGGCTTCTTCGACATTCCGGTGGACAATATCTACGCCACCCCGGTCATGCTTGAGGATATCGAGAAGCAGCGCTTTGAGAACTTCGTAGTGGTATCTCCTGACGTTGGCGGCGTTGTTCGTGCCCGTGCCGTTGCCAAGCGACTGGACGATGCCGACCTCGCCATCATCGACAAGCGCCGTCCCAAGGCCAACGTGTCGCAGGTCATGCACATCATCGGTGATGTAAAGGACAAGACCTGTATCCTGGTGGACGACATCATCGACACCGCCGGCACGCTTTGCAAAGCCGCCAACGCTCTTAAGGAGCATGGTGCCGCCAGCGTGGTCGCCTACATCACCCACCCCGTCCTTTCAGGCCCGGCTGTTGACAACCTCAACGCCTCCGAATTGGACGAACTGGTTGTCTGCGACACCATCCCACTGGGTGACAAAGCGCGTAATTGTGATAAGATCCGCATCCTCACTATGGCTGGACTGCTTGCGGAATCCATTCGTCGCGTCAGCAACGAAGAGTCCATCAGCGCGATGTTTGAGAACGCCTGATCAGCTAACCGCCTGATTTAGTGAAAAGAATCCAGACCGGGAGCCCAGTGGGCTCCCGGTCTGTTTAGTCCGCCGGAAAACAGCCGGCATATCGAAAATATCACCGGTTCAGGACCTGGTCGCGGGCCGCTCTGGTGAAAATTGAGGTTATAACCATGTCTCAGGAATTTCTTATCGAAGCATTTCCTCGTGGCGATCAGGGGAGAGGTGCGAGCCGCCGCCTGCGTCGTGAGGAGCGTAAAATTCCGGCCATCATTTATGGCGGGAAGAAAGAAGCCGTTTCGATTTCCATCTGGCACAACGAGCTGAAAAAAGCTCTGGAAAACGAAGCCTTCTTCTCACACATTCTGACCATCGAACTGGAAGGCAAGAAAGAAAGCGTGATCCTGAAGGATCTGCAGCGTCACCCGTACAAGCCGCTGCTGACCCACGCTGACTTCCTGCGCGTTGACAAGGATCACGAAATCCACGTTAACGTACCGCTGCACTTCCTGAACGAAGAAACTGCACCGGCCATCAAGCTCCAGGGCGGCGTTGCCAACCACCAGATCAACGAAGTAGAAGTGATCTGTCTGCCGCAGAACCTGCCTGAGTTCCTCGAAGTCGACATGACTGCCGTGGAGATGGACCAGGTTGTTCACCTGAGCGACCTCAAACTGCCGAAAGGCGTTCGTATTGCGGCTCTGCTGCAGGGTGAAGACCACGACCTGCCAGTCGTTGCAATCCACAAGCCGCGCGCTGCCAAGACAGAAGATACTGACGAAGGCGAAGACGGCGAAGCGGGTGAAGAAGGCGAAGACAAGGAGTAATCGCTCCTGTACGAATGAGGGCAACGGCAGATGGCACAGGATATCCTCATGGTGGTGGGACTGGGTAACCCCGGCCCCGACTATGCGAATACCCGCCACAACGCCGGTGCCCTGTTCGTGGAAGCACTGGCCCGTGAAACGGGCCAGTCGCTCCGCCCCGAAAAGAAATACCACGGGCTCTACGCCCGAATTCAGCTTCAGGGTCTCGACCTGCACCTGCTGAACCCTTCCACGTATATGAACCGCAGTGGCCTCTCCATCAAGGCACTGGCGGACTTCTTCAAGATTCAGCCCCAACAGATTCTGGTTGCCCACGACGAGCTCGATCTGCCACCGGGTACCGCCAAGCTAAAAAAAGGCGGCGGCCATGGCGGACACAACGGCCTGCGGGACACCATTGCTCACCTCGGCACCAACGACTTCCAGCGCCTGCGCATCGGCATCGGCCACCCCGGCGACAGCCGCCAGGTCACAGGCTATGTTCTCGGCCGCCTGGGCAAACGGGAAACCGAAGAACTCAACGCCCTGATCGACGAAATCATTCGCGTACTGCCGGACGCTGCCAGCGGCAAACTTCCCGCTGCGATGAATCGCTTGCACAGCTTCAAACCGGTATAATCCGGCCAAATTTTTCATACCCAGCAGAGGCATTCCATGGGATTTAACTGCGGCATCGTCGGCCTTCCCAACGTCGGCAAATCCACCCTGTTCAACGCACTGACCAAATCCGGTATTGGCGCGGAAAACTTCCCCTTCTGCACCATTGAGCCTAACGCCGGCGTCGTGGCCATGCCCGACCCCCGCCTCAACAAGCTCGCTGACATCGTAAAGCCGGAAAAGGTGGTGGCAACCACGATGGAGTTCGTGGATATCGCCGGCCTGGTAGAAGGTGCCTCGAAAGGCGAAGGCCTGGGCAACCAGTTCCTGGCCAACATCCGTCAGACCGACGCCATTGCCCATGTGGTGCGTTGCTTCGAGGACGACAACGTCATTCACGTCGCCAACAAGATTGACCCGGCGTCGGATATCGAAATCATCAACACAGAACTGGCCCTGGCTGATCTGGAAACCGTCGAGAAAGCCATCAAACGGGTTCAGCGAGTCGCAAAGAGCGGCGACAAAGAGGCCAAAGCTCAGCTTGAAGTCTTCGACACCCTGCTTCCCGTGCTGAACGAAGGCAAACCGGTTCGCAGCATGAATCTCGACAAAGAGAAGATGGCACTGATCCGCGAACTCTGCCTGCTCACCGTAAAGCCAACCATGTACATCGCCAACGTCAGCGAAGACGGGTTCGAGAATAACCCTCACCTGGACACCGTGAAAAAGATTGCGGAATCCGAGAACGCAGTTGTGGTGCCTATCTGCAACAAGATAGAAGCCGAAATCTCCGAACTGGAAGACGACGAAAAATCCATGTTCCTGGAAGAAATGGGCATGGACGAGCCTGGCCTGGACCGGGTCATTCGCGGCGGCTATGGCCTGCTGAACCTTCAGACCTACTTTACCGCAGGGGTGAAGGAAGTCCGCGCCTGGACGGTAAAAGTGGGCGCTACCGCACCACAGGCGGCAGGCGTGATCCATACCGACTTCGAACGCGGCTTCATCCGCGCCGAAGTGGTGAGCTACGATGACTTCGTCAAGTACAACGGCGAAGCCGGAGCCAAGGAGGCCGGCAAGTGGCGTCTTGAGGGCAAGGAATACATCGTCCAGGACGGTGACGTTGTCCACTTCCGGTTCAATGTCTGACCGCGCTGGAGCGTTCTGACGGTGAGCCTCTTGCCAGCATGCTGCAGTACCCCGGATGACCGGTGGCCCTGGCCGCAATCGTTGCCAGGGCTTGAACTGATCAGCCTGGACTTTGATCCCGATAACCTCAAACCGGACGACTTCACGATCAGTGACATCGTTCCGCCACCGTCCGTGGAAAGGGCCGTTGCCAAACGCCAGGCGGAATACCTGGCCGGCCGTTTCTGCGCCCGTGAGGGCTTGCGGCGCGCCACCGGGCAACCGGTGGTGCCAGCCCTCGGCGATGACCGGGCGCCGGTATGGCCGACTGGCTGCGTGGGCTCGATCACCCACACCCGGGGTTGGGCTGCGGCGGTTATCGGCCAGCAACAGGATTACGCCGGAGTTGGCCTGGACGCGGAAGTCATCATGCCCGATGAACGCGCCCTGCCGCTTTGCCGGCAAATATTGACGCCTTCTGAGCAGGAACGATTCAGCGCCGAGCTAACCAGTCAGGCGGGTTTTTTTATTACCCTGGCATTCTGCCTCAAGGAAACGCTCTTCAAAGCACTCTACCCCCTTGTTCAACAGCGATTCTACTTTGAACACGCAGAAGTTCTGTCCTGGCACCCCGACGGCAGCGCCCGATTGCGCCTGCTCAAAACACTGTCACAGGAATGGACATCGCACACTGAACTGGACGCATGGTTTATCCGGGAAGAGCATCGGCTTGTCAGCCTGATAGTGGTTCCGGCCTACGGACATTCTGCTTCCGGCGCGTAGCGTCAGACGCTATAAGCAAGACTTTCAGGCAGCTTTGCCCCTTTGGGTGGCCGATCAATATGGGGGCAATTCTCACACAGCTCCAACCCTGGCAAGCGGTACCGTATACAGCATTGTCGACGCTGCCGTAACGGAGAGGGGCCCACGTTACGGGGAATATACCGCACGGGACGGTACATCGGGTTTCGCTTTCCGTCTGGGCGGTACTCGGATTCTATAAGCCGCCTTCCATCTTCCAGGCAGGCCGACGGCACACCCATTTGTGTCAACGCCCCTACCAGCCATTCAATGTAATTCGCAGCATTATTCCAGAGCACCTTGCCAGACAGTTTAACCTGGCGACTCCACCCCACGACTAATGGCTCGAAATTCTCCTCCAGGAGCTCTCCAAAACGCTCAAACGGGCTCGCTGGCACCCGCTCAAAGGGGCGACCTTCATCGGGAATACGAAAAGCCTCAGGAAGACCATCGCAACCCATAATAATCTCAAGTGTGTCGAGCCCTACCGGCAATTCCCGATCCAACACGAGGTTGGCCGTTATCGTCGGAATAACGAGCTTTGCAAAATAGGTACGCGACCATTGGGAAAGCAGTGCGCGGTCATCGTCACCGGGTTGGGTACGACGATAACACTCCAGCAACCACGACAAGCCATCCTCCGTAACCAGGTCCCGCGCCGGTGTAGCGGGGCGCGTATCGTCGGGCAACACCAGGATCGTCCGGTAGTACTCAAAGTCACCAATAAACAGCGGCGCAAGCGCGGGAATGGTCATGGATAAAACAACGAAAGTGGTTAAATGGCCGGAATGGCACGCTGATACGAGCGGACATATAATGATAATAATTATCATTATATGTTTTTTTGGTTCCCGAACAAGAGGCAACCATCGCAATCCAAGATATCCGAGCACACAAAACCTAAAAGAGGGTTGACAGTACCGGGTAAAATCCAGAAAATACGCGCCTCGTTTGGAGCTCATCCAGAACGAATTTGGCAAGGTAGCTCAGTTGGTTAGAGCACGGCACTCATAATGCCGGGGTCGGCGGTTCGACTCCGCCCCTTGCTACCAGAATTCAAAGGGTTACAGTTCACGCTGTAGCCCTTTTTTCGTTGTTGTCCCCTTTTTGTCCCCCGAGGTTACTCATTGGGGACAATCGCATTGCTGACTCCAGGTGGTCCGGTGACAAATGCGCGTAGCGCATAGTCATTGTGATACTCGCGTGACCCAGTATCCGCTGAAGGGTCAGAATATCCCCTCCGTTCATCATGTAATGACTCGCGAAGGTGTGCCGTAGAATGTGGGTCAACTGGTGAGGCGTTGAAAAGCCTGTTCTCTCGTAAGCTGACCTGAACGCCGAGCGGCAAGAACCGAACAAACGCCCTGGACCAGGTAAAGCGCACTCAAGGACGCGAGCCTGTAAGGCCGGATCAATGGGTATCGCCCTACTCTTTCCGTTCTTCGTGTCCCTGAATATCACTTTGCCGGATACAAAACTGGATTGCGTGAGTGTTTCCGCTTCGATCCAGCGGGCACCGGTCGCAAGGCAAATGGACGCGACAGACCATACGAATTCGTTGGAGCTGGCTTTGCATTCTTCCAGGAGGTGTTCACACTGGGGAATCGTCAAAAAGGACATCTCCCGTTCTTTGACCCTGACCTGACGAACCGGGCCGATCGGGTTGGTTTTCAGGTGTCCGATCCTGACGAGTTCGGCAAACACGGACGAGAGGTAACGCTGTTCGTGGTTGCAGGTACCGGGTGTGACTTCCTGCATCCTCCAGGCGCGATATTCCAGCCAGTCCGACGCTGTGAAGTCTTTCACCCTGGGATTTTTCAGGCGGTCGCAAATGGCGTAGGTCCTGGATAGACGATACTTGGCATCTTTGAGCGTATGGCCGTGAAAGTCATACCAACGCTTCACAAGATCCCGGAGCCGTTCAGACGATCCTTCCTGCTTTTTGCCATAGTCCCTCATGAACTGGAGCGCATCGAGGCGGGTTTTGAAACCCTGCTTCCTGACCCTGGGCCCGTTTGTCTTTCCATTGGGATAGAAATCCACCTTCCAGCCGTTTTCGGTCTTCGAAATCACGCTGCCACCTTACTCAGTAGTCGTCGTTTTATCAGTCCGTCCTCGACGAGCTGGTACAGTTCGTTTTTGGTGAGTTCCCGGCGTTGGTAGTAGTTCAGAAGGTCATCCCAAAGGCCCGATTGCTTCAGGCATTCCCAGGCTCTACGAGTGGAAAACCGGTTGCGGGCATAAATCGACAACAGATTGCCGAAGGCCAGGGAGACGTTCTTTTCGTTGCCGCAACCGGGTTCCTTTTTTACGCGTTTGTACATCAAATCTGGAGCTGAATAGCCGAAACCTATGTCCTCCCTAAGCTTGGTCCAAATCGGGTGCACGCGGTCCCGTTTCACTTCGTAGCGGTTGCCCTGGAGAGCGTATTGCCACAGGCCTGTCAGGTGGGGCACGGCGTCCATGTAGGTGTAAATCGGTTTCATGCCGGGGGTGCCTTGGGAAATCTCGTTCACGATGCGGTGATGGAAGCGGATTTCCAGGCGCCAGACGGGTTTGTCTGGGTCGTAGCAGGTGTCCGGAAAGCTGTTTTCATTCACAGCACATTCCCAGATGCCTTCCATAAAGGCGCGCTTGTCGGAGACATCGACCTCTTTGGACTTGTCGTAAATGCAGACCTGGAGGCTGTTGGCTTTGCCAAAGGTGTACGTTTCACCACGACCGTTCACCGTACTGCCTTCCAATCCCTGGAAATGGAAATCGCTCATACCGTTGTGAACACTGACCGTTTTGGCACGAGTGACGAAGTGTTGGGCGAAGTCCTGAGGTGGTTCCCAGCCCTGGAAATCGACCGCGAGGTGCAAAGCAATCCCTACAGGATTGATGCCATTCAGAAAGAACATGCCCCACTCTGTCAGTTCATCGTGGATCTGATGGCTGGAGCGCTCATAGAGCCAGCGGGGCGAGGTTTCGATTTTGACGTGTGTACCCTGGGTGTCACTCTCGGCGTAAAAGTTCTGCACCAGGAGGGTTAAGCCATACTCACGATTCTGAAGCAGGTATTTGAAGCCACCACGGCGTCCAGACTGAACCCTGAATTCAATACCTCGTATGGTCACCATTGCATTGAAGCTGCCTTCGTAAGCGGTAGCGATCACGGCGAGCACTTCGGGTTTCAGTCTGCCCTGGAACAACTGACGGACGGTATCAACACCGGTCCAAAGCACGTTGACGTGCTCCAGGTTGATCTGCTGACCATCAGGACCGATGAACAGATCCCCCTCTCCAATCTCTCCAGTGTGAATATCAAAGCGTTCAAAGTCGGTAATCATCTGTAGTGTTCCTTTCTGTCTGTTATTGAACCGTTGAAACGGTATCTATGAGACGTGTTACAGGGACGTCTCCGGGCTCCGCCCGCTCTCTGCCGCTCCTCGCCATCGTCGCGGCTGTTCGCGGGCTACGCCTCTTCTTTCGCTTTCATTAAGGGGTTGGGCACCTCGACCGGGTAAGTGTCCGGCTCGATTTGTGGTCGTGGGTCCGGCTCTCTGATGCGGTCGCGTTGGCAATAGATATCCTGGACCTTCTCCCCTTCCCACCACAGCTGGGCGTAGCAGGGTCTGAGGTAGAGCACCCGGTAGCCGTAGTTGAACAGGTCCCGTTGGGTCAGTGAGAAATCCCCCTGTCGGTCCTGGCCGTGGAACAGGTAGGCGCGGTTGAAGTTGCCGGCGATCCGTAGGGCGGCATCCTGGAAGGGGTGTTTGTGTGGGTTGCCCTGGTTGTTATTGGCTAGGCGACCGCCGTTCTCAGGATCAGCTTGAGGATCGCGGACATTACGACCATCAGACAGAGCATCAGGGCCAGCCGCGTCGATGCTTTGAATGTTCGACGGATCAACCGGGCTGACAGTCCTTTCCCTTTGGAAAATATTGACCGCAAGCGCGGCGAACACCAGTAGAGAAACGACTGACAGCGAAAGATAGCCCACAACGCGTTTATCTTTAAAAACGCTTTGGGGTCCTTGATTGGACTGATGGTCGCCGGTTTTCGTGCTCTGGTAGGTCTGGAAGATGGTTGGGTCCGATTTGTATTCTTTCGGGACACCGTATGCATGGCTTTTGGCCTTACCATTGTTCTCTGGATCATGTTCGACTTCCCTCCATTTGCCTTTTTTCCAGGGCAGCAGTTCACCCATGGAGTAATGACGGAAGGCCACCTGGGCAGCCTGTCGTATGTCGGTGTGGACTTTGGATATGTTCGGGGTGCAAAGGAACACATCCCAGTTGTAGTGCCGGTGCATGTCGTAGGCTTCGAACATGTCGGCGGGACGTTCGTCCTGTTTGGCCTGGTCCTCACCGCCTGGGTAGTCCAGGTTTTCCGGCCTGAAGTCCTTACGCTTGGCCGGGTAGATGGCCTGGGCTTCGTCGATGATGACCAGGGCGCCTTGGGGGGCCCAGTGGAACCAGCGGGCCATGTAGGCTTTCGCTTCCCGGCCTTCGGTATCGACATTGAGAATGGCGGCTTCTTCCGGGAGCGGTTCTTTTAGTTGTAGGGCTTGCTCGACTTTCTCGATGGAGTCGAAGCCCCGTATGTTGGTGACGATGGTGCGCCCTTCCTTGAGCGCGGGGATCGCATGGCGCTGGAGGACACCGAAGGATTTATAGGAACCAGGGTGGCCGTGGTGAATGACAATGCTCATGGTGGTGTGCCCTCCTTAGCCGATGACGTCCATGACGTAACGTGTGACTCTGGCATTGATGATCATGTTGAAGGCCTCCGGGAGCTTGAGGTAGGTGGCCACGCCCAGGACCTGGGAATCCAGTTGGCCCCAGTAGGTTTCGATGGTGCTGGAGACGTTCAGTTGGTTGAGCACTTCCTGGGCCACGCTCCAGCTGAAGCCGATAAAGGCGATCTTGGCTTTGGTGGCGGCGATGACGATCCAGGCACCGGCCTTGACCATCCAGTCGTCGATCAGGGCCGGGATGCTGTCGAAGAATTGCCAGATGGCGTCGAAAAAATCCGCGATGAATTCCATGGTGATTACCCCCTAGAAGTGAACAGGATGCCGGCGCTGATGAAAGCGGCGCAGAACAGGACGATGGCCCCGAGGATGTCGAAGCCAGCCAGGAAACGATTGAGGGAGAAGTTCACGTCGACCCCCATGATGGATTTGGTGTTGTCGTCGACGGAGCCACCACCGGCCAGGTTGGTGCTGAACATCGCTTGTACCTCGCCTTTGATTTCGTTGATCTTCGCTTGGTAGTCAGCCATGACCTGGTCGTAGTCTTCGGTGGGGTCCGTCAGTTCGGTGTCGATGGGGTCGCCGTTCCAGGTGACGGGGTCCGGGGTTTCTCCGTCGCCGTCACCATCACCACCGCCATCGTTGCCACCACCTCCACCGCCGCCGGGTATGTTGCCGATGGCGTCGGTGATGGATTGGGTGCCGTCGTTGATGCTTTTGCCGATGCCTTTGAGGGTTTCGTTGATGTTGGTGGTGTTGGTGTTGCCTTTGCCCAGGAGCTTTTTGATGTCGTTGAGCTGGCCGGTGATACCGGTAATGTCCCCTTCCCCATCACCGTCACTGTCGCCGTCTGAGCCATCGGGGTTATCGGGATCGTCCGGGTTGTCGGGGTCGTCGTAACTGATTTCGTTGCACTGGAAGCTGACGTTGTCGGAGCCGATGACGACGGCGGTCCCCTGGGGGCATTCGGGCGGATTGGCATCACCTGGAAGACACTGGGCTTGATAGTTGCCGTCACTGTCCTGCTTAAACGCGTAGTCGCCGCCGTTGGGGCACTGGTTGTCACCGCAGACGGAGGCTTTATTGCCACCGAAGCCAATACTGCCGACGTAGTCGTCGGAGTCTGAGGTGCATTCCGAATTGGGGTTGTCCAGGCAGATGCTGCCGAGTGAGGACCCGGAGGCGCACTCCGCCACGCAGTAGCCGCCTTGTTCGTAGTATTCGCCGTTCTCGGCGCAGGCTTCTTTCTCTTCCTGGACCTGGCACTGGATGCCGTTTGTGTTGCCGGTGTCGATCCATCCTGGTTGGCACGAACAGGCGGCCGGTGCTTCGCCGGTTTCCGGGTGGGGTTCGTGGGTAAGGAGCTCGCACGTGTCCGACTTGGCAACCATCCTTGCGCCACCGTTCCAACGATAATAGGTGACGCCCTGGTCAACAAATCGGACTTCCGGGTCGTCCGAGAACGATTGAACGACACAGACTTTATCCGGGTGATTTCTTTCGCAGTTTTCCCGGTAGGCTTCGGCCTGTGGCCTCATGGTTTCCTCAGGCGAACTGCCCGGACCTGACTCGGACGTATAGTTTTTACTGGCTGTTTTGGTCCAGACCACCACGTCGTCAGGCCCCAATGGCGGAAAGCCAGCCAGCACCGCCTGTGAGGTCCAGAAAAGAAGAGCGCCGACAAGAAGGGGAAACAGTCTGGGCATGGGGTTGTCCGTCATAAAAAAGGGCCGATGTTCCGGCCCTCTGGGTTTTGCGCTAGTTGCCGTTGTATCCGAGGGCGAACATTGAGGCCCAGAGGGCCCCAATGAGGACTCCGGTAAACATTACCGGCGCAGGATGCTGACGATCATGCCCAGGCCAGTCACGATGGCGACCAGGGCAATCACGCCGGTGACGGCGGTGGTGACGTTGGTGGAACCGTCAGTGAAGGCGCCGTCGATGGCTGCGGAGTGATCCACGGCCGCTGCGGTGCCGGCTGCAAACCCTGCTACCAGGGCGGTTCCGATTTTGGCGCTGCGACGAGCCCAGACGCCGTTTTTGGCTTGTTTCATTTCGATTACTTCTGGCATAGCGATGTTCTCCGGTTTGGTTTAAGTGACCTTTCGCATGACCTGGATTACCCGGCTCAAGCCGATTCCGATGGCCCAGAAGACCAGGCCGGAACCCATGACGAGGCCGATCATTTCAGGATCGGGCGAAAGGTATTCAGCAAAGACGGTTTCAACGTCTTGTTGCTGAATCTGTTGCACCGTCCAGGTACCACCGTTGCAGGCCATGACTGCATTGCCGCTGATGACTTCGCTGGTCAGGGTGCCGGTGCATTGGTAGTTCTGGATGGTTGGCATTCTTCAGTCCTGTTTCTGGTAATCAGGCCGCTGGTTTCTTCACTTGGTCCTGGGGTTTCATGTCCAGGGCCTTGAAGGTGATCTTGCCGCCCTGCCCGGCTTTCATCTGGGCTTTGACCACGAACATGGCCGGGAGGCGTTCGGCGTGGTTGCGAAGCTGGTCAATGTGCTTCCAGTCGCAGGCGATTTTCATCACTTCGTTGCCAACGCGGTTGTCGTCGTCTGCTTCGGCTGGGGAATAAGCCCAGAGTGAGCCGCCTCGGTTGCCGTCGATGTCGTAGCGGGTGGCGCCGATGATCATGAGGTTCAGGTAGTTTTCCATGGTGTGTGTCCTCTGGTTTTGGTTTGGTGTTGCTTGGGTTGTGATTCCCGGAAACTCCGGGCGGTTTAAACCTGGGTATTGCGACCCCTTACGGGGCGGGCTCTACTCGCTGCGCTCCTGGGCACTAAGGTGCCCACCCTTACGGGTAACGATCCCTGTCGCCTGCCGCGCTCCGCTTGCCTCTTGTGCTCATGGCTCGGAATCAAGGGGCGGCCGTCCTCCCCCGGCATCCTCACCACTCTTTGTGCGCACTGTGGACCAGCCAGTGACCGCCACAAGGCCAGGGGGCCGGTGGCCCTGGCGCTGCGCGCCAGCCTTGCAGCGCTCACTGTCCGGCCCCCTGATCGTGCGCGAGTGGTGACGATGACGGGGGCGGACTCGAAGGCTGTTCAGGGGGTTGGGCCTGAAAGCCAAGATCGGGGCAGCCGGCCTCTAGCCAGGAGCGCAGGACCGCACCTCCCAGGGTCCAGAGGTCTGTGCCTCGTTGGACGGCTTCCTGTTGCAATTGCAGGTAGCAGGAGCTGGGGGCGCTGACGTAGAAGCGGCGTTCTTTGTCGTCGGGTTTGGTTTTTCTTGGGGGGATGTGGCTCATGGTTGGTGCTCCGTGACGTTGGGGAGATCCAGGGTTCCGCAGTCCCAGGCGTCGCGCAGTTGGATCAGGCGATCAAAGGCCGGGCTGTGGTGGCCTCTGGCTTCCAGTTCGTGGATGAGGGCGTCGGTGAAGCCGGCTTTGCAGCGGGCGAGGTAGTCGCACGGGTAGTCGGTGCGGACGTCCTGCAGGTGGTTGAGGCGCTGCAGGAGGGTGTCTAAAAGGCCTTCCAGGGCATCCGGGGTGAGTGCAGAGGACGAGGGTGGGCCCTGGAAGGCAAAACTTGGGTTGTGGTTCCGTTGTGTCATGCCGCTGCCCTCACGTGTTCGGGCGCATGGTTGGCGGCCCAGGTGTTGAAGTCGGTGACGGTGGTCTGGAGCGTGAAGCGGGACAGAGCGTTAACGCAGTCCATGGCGAAGTTGAACAGGCCATCGTCGAGCTCGTTGAAGGCGTCGGCCATGCCCAGGAGCTTGGTGATGCTGTCGCAGTAGGCGTCCCATTCGCCGGTGGTGTGGAGGTGCACAGCGACGTTGACGACGGACTGGAGGCTTTGCTGTTTGCGTTGGCGCAGTTCCGGGGTCATGAGAAGGCCTCCAGGCGGATGCCTCTATAGAGTTGTCCAGGCATTGCGCCGCAGGTGGCGAGTTGTTCGCGGCGAAGGACAACAGACCGGGGAAGAACGCCTTTGACGCTCTGGTAGTACTCCAGGTAGGCGTCCAGTTTGGCGCGGATCTTCAGGGCCCTGGGGTTGTCGATGAGGCGGACGGCGTCGTGGTCAATGGGGCCCTGGTCGACGTAGGGAGACACGAAACGCCAGCCGGTGGCACCGTGGATGCGGTTACCGCCTACGGCGATCCATTGGCGGCCTGAGGCGCTGACAGCGACGGTTCCAGGCCGGAACAGTCGGGCGGGGCCCAGGCGTTCGGAGGACGCCACGAATTCAGTGCCGTTAAAAAAGAAGACGGTGCAGGACAAGGTGCGGCCTTTGTGGTGAGCCACACGGACGATGGTCTGGGCTTTTTGTCCGACTCGGTTTAAGGGCTTCATGCTCAGATCTCCTCTGCTTCCATCTGTTCCAGTAGACGAGGGATATTGACCATGCGGTGGCGTCCGATCTTGTGGGTCGGGATGTAGCAGCGCTTAACCCAGCCTTCTACTACGCCCTGGTCTACTCGGACCCAGTCGGCGAACTCGCGCCAATCCATCAGTGGCGGCCAGTTCAGGTCTTTAATGCGCTCGGCTAGTTGTTCGTCTATCATGGTCAGAGGCTCGAAACGGTCAAAAACGGACTTTAAAGTGCAATAATGGTAGTTCAATAATTTAACTATAGCCAGAATAGCAAACCATGCGCGGAAGGTAAATAATTTACCCCGCAAAATTTCGCCTGTTTTTTAGATCGATATGTCATCAATAGAAGATAGAGCTAAGCAGTTAATATCTAAGGCAGGCTTTGATCGCTTAATCAGAGAAAGCGAGATAGGTCACGCCAGGTGGAAGAGCGTGCGCTATAGAAACATCAGAATCAGCACGAACGAACTAGAGGTTCTTGAAAGACTCTTTCCAAGGTACGCTCTTTGGCTCATAAGCGGGAATATCGCGCCGGAAGTAGGCCAAACAAGCCCTGAGTACGACGAGGTGAACTCAAAGTTAGACAGTCAAGCCGAGGGATAGCAGTTACCAAAAAGGTCATGGAGAGATGGTTCCAGAGACGGCAGCCTGCTAACTAAGTCACATGGGAATTACAGAGTATCTTGTTCATGAATGTGAAATTAACACCTATAGATTTCCCAAATTCAAAAAGCTCAGTAAAAATAGATGGAAAAGAGGTTTTTGCGATAAAGTATGAATCAAAACACTCGAGACTATTTTCAGGATACGAGTCAATCGAAATGATTTTGACCAAATGCCTAAAAAGTGCTGAGTATATACAAGAATTCAGAAAGAGGAGCAAGGAGCCTGGAATTCAAGACAACATAAATGCCCATTTCATAAGCGGAATAATAAATTACGCTAGATGCTTCACTAAGTCAGCAAAAGGAAAAGCGAAGCTAGAACGGAGCCACGTACCAGAAGGCTATAAGGAAATACATGATACAGTAATGAGGCTCCGCCATGACTATATCGCTCACTCCGGAAACATAGGTGAGCATAGCCTCAACTTAGTCGCCCTATACCCCCACCACAATGAAAAACAAATACTCCACATAGACACCCCTAGATTAGTAAGAACATACTACCTTAATGACAAACTATGGGATGGCATAATATATATATGCCCTCGCTTAATCGGGATTGCCCGAAACAAAATGGCATTTCATTATAAAAATATAAAAGAAGAAATAAACAATTTAAACATTGACGATATCTACAAGCACTTTGAATCAGAAGCAATAAAGAAACATCAATACCGGCCAAATTTTACCCCCGGAACTTATACCTTCAGGCTAGAAATCGACGAAAAGACTTACTTTAATCTAATAGGAACACTGAAAAAGAACTAAAACAACCTAATAGCGACACCTACTCCCTCACCTGAGGCTTCAGCTAAATCCCACCGTTCAGTTGAACTAAGCCTTGTTAAAAGAAGCCCCTTCTCAGGATAGTCAGCAATAGTACTAGCTGGTATGGCACAAATTTGCACACCAGTAGCAGCCGTTAATACGATTATCCGGCCAATTACTTCTCGCCAATGCTACTGCTTCCTTACAAGAGGGATGGCCTCCGAGTGAGATCTGATTCTCAGGATTCGGCATGTAATTACAAGGCGCATCCAAATTATGAACCTCATGATCGCCATTATCTTGAGGATTTTTGTTTATCACAAAATGCGGCACGAAAACCTCCATATCCAATTTCAGTACATATTTAAGAGGCTAGTAGAGTTATCAAAAAGAGCAAATATACCGACGGGTGACAAGTAAGTCTTAAAGGGTTTTGGATAGCCAGAAACTCAATTTACGAGACAGAACTAAGCTCCAGATCGCCCAAGCTCTGCATTGATGGAGGCGGAGCCCTGACCTCAAAACTCACTTTCTCGTAAGTGGAAAGAATGCAACAAACCATCAAGGCAAAAAAAAACCCCGCAAGATCTACTCATGCGAGGTTTTGAAATTCGGTTGTTTAAGCCGCTTTGGGCAAGACTTTCTTGCTGTGGTCGGCATACGCCGCGTCAAGTAGATGCTCTGCGCGGTCCAAAAGCTTCAGGGCTCGCCTGATTTTCAGCTGTTTATCACTCATAAACGCCTCCTCGCTCCGTTCTCATAGAAAAGGCTTCTTGTCAAGCTCATCGACAAGGGCACGTAATTCTGCCTCATTTTCGTCCCTAATTGCAACACCCATTTTGCCCATCATTGATGCATACTCGAACGCATTGTAGGCCATAATAGGGTCAAAGTCGTCCGCCAGTTCGTGAACAAGTGTTGCAACTTGTTGCATTATTTTGGCTAGCTCCTCGTACGTAGGGTTATGGTCCCTGAGTACGGAAATTTCGAACATCTTAGCATTGCGCAAAAAATTGTTAGCAACTTGTAGTATTTTATAGTAGAGGTCTTGCACGTTTCTGTCCATAAGGAAAATTCCATATTCGTGTATCAGTGCGAAAAATATCACATTAACAAGAGTGTAATCTATGAGGGCACTCCGCCCATCTTTCAACACTCAAAGGGCTTTCCCAGGCAGACCTAGCCGTCGACCACTGGCCCGCTGAAGTGCCCATTTGCTGATGTTACTGGATGGAAATAGTATTTAGACCATTGCTTTTGAAAGAATTAGCACCTTAATGGACATCTCAGACAGGTCTCATAGAACGATGCTCACTGACCCTATAGATTAAGCGGGGGGCTTCTTATTCCATACTGGTATTTCCACAAACCCCAGGTTGTCATTTATGATAACCACAACAAAGGAATAGGAGTGTAGATGGCCTGGGAAATTGAGCTATACGGGAAGGTAGACGAAGACCTAGCGAAAATGCCACCCAAGATCCAGGCGAGAATGCTTCGCTTGATGGATCTGATGGAAGAGCACGGAGCCAATCTAGGCGAACCGCACACAAAGCCGCTGGGCGATGAATTGTTCGAAATCCGGGCGAAAGCAAAAGAAGGGATCGGTAGAGGTATCTTCTGCTACATGCAGGACAAGCGAATCATCGTTTTGCACGTATTCGTGAAGAAAGATCAGAAGACACCCAAAAAAGACCTGGAACTTGCCAAAGAGCGGTTGAAGGAGATCAGAAAATGAAGAGCTTTAAAGATTTTAAGCAAAAAGCACTGGAAAACCCCGACGTCCGGAAGGAGTACGATGCCCTCCAGGATGAGTTCAGCCTGATTGGTCAGCTTGTCACCATGAGGTCTTCAGCTGGTCTTACCCAGGAGGAGGTTGCCAAAAAACTTGGAACCAACAAAAGTAACATTTCAAGACTTGAGCATGGCAAAGGTAATCCGAGCTGGGGCACGCTCAGCAAGTATGCCGCTGCGTGTGGTTTTCGGGTGAAGCTGGAAGCTGTTGAAGACAGCCGTGAATCCGCCTGATGTCGGTTGCCCCGTTGACTACCGCCGTGCGCTTTTATGACCGTTAGTGTACTAGCCTTTAAGCTAACCTGTTGTTATTGAACTTTTGTGTACGGTTGTGTTCCTGTCACACAGGTCTCATAATGCCGGGGTCGGCGGTTCGACTCCGCCCCTTGCTACCAGAATTTAAAAGGTCGCGACTCACGTCGTGACCTTTTTTCGTTTCGGGGACGCCCCCGCCCTTCCCGGGAATTGAACGCGGGACGACCCGCCTCCATTGTTCCTGAATTTCCATGAGAACCACTAAAGACAGAATCCGTCAGGCCGTCTCGTTCGAGATCATCGGCCTGCTTATCGCCATCCCATTAGCCGCACTTGTGTTTGGCTTCGAGCTCGACAAAACCAGCGTCCTGGCTGCCATAGGTGCAACCATGGCAACCGGCTGGAACTACCTCTTCAATCTCATGTTCGATCACGGCCTGAAACAGCTTACCGGCTCTACTCGCAAGTCACTGAAGATGCGGTTATTTCATGCGCTCAGCTTTGAACTGGGCCTGATGATAACCTTCCTTCCGGTCATCGCCTGGTGGATGGGCATTGGGCTGGTTGAGGCACTGATCGTCGACATTGCCTTCGTGGTCTTTTACCTGGTGTATGCGTTCGTTTTCACCTGGTGCTACGACACGGTGTTTCCTGACAACGACGCCAGCCTCAGTTGAGATCGTTTCGATACCGGCACCATCGAATGGCCTTGCGCAGATCTTCCGTCAACCGGCCATTCCCATGCTCATGGGAAACGTATAGGGAAATGTCTACCCAGGCTGCCCTACGCACAAAATAATCGCCCTCATAACCGTCCATATACTTGTCAACGAGCACCCAGGGAATGACCACCACATCTGCCCGGCCCAGCTTGAGCAGGTAGACTGCCTGGCGCCATTCGGAGACGGGTAGAATCTTTGCGTTTTCGCCTTGAACCAGTTGATCCCCGACGAACTTCCTAACGAACGCATAGGTGAGGCCAGCCGTCTGGTTGAGGGGAGGCATCTCTTTCAGAAACAGGTAGACGTACTCTGTCTGGAAGAGCCTCCCACCGAAATCAGCGTAGCGGTCCCGTTCAGAGGTCTGGACCAGGGGAAGGCCTACCGCAACACCGCCCTTTCGCAGTTGGTAAAGCAGTTGCGCCAAAGGCATTTCAACGAACTGAAAATCCCCGGGAACCCGTTCGAACACGCACCGATAGAAACCGGAAAAGCGCCCCTCCAACGCTCCCTCCGAAACCGTTATTTCCCGCTCTATCCCGGCAACAATTCCGACGCGCACCGGTTCCTGTGCGCGCGAAAGATTCACGGGCATTGCGATCGCGAGGAAGGCGATAAGTAGAGGCTGATAGCGCACAGACTTCCTGTCCATAAGAGTGACTCGTCAACGGATATCCATTCACACCGCAAGCTTAGTTCAATTTTTCCTCGCGCTCCACGTAATGACAGGCCACCCAGTGCCCGGCCTGGTCTTGCCGTCAAGCACCGGCACTTCCCTGGCCTTCGTCATTGGCTCCGGGAATCGCTGTGGGGTCCATCCACATGGCTTCCCATACGTGCCCGTCCGGGTCGGCGAGATTTCTGTTATACATGAACCCCAGGTCCTGTAACGGGTTGATGTCTGCAACGCCGCCGTTGTCAGCGGCAGCATTATTCATCGCGTCGACGGCTTCGCGGTTGTTGCAGGAGATGGCCAGCATCACCTCGCTGGAGGTGGTCGGCGGAATTGGGCGGTCAGTAAATGTGCGCCATTTGTCGTGGGTGAGCAACATGACGTGAATGGCCTCACTCCAGACCATGCATGCGGCAGTATCGTCGGTGAACTGGGGGTTGTTCCTGAAACCAAGCGCCTCGTAGAAGGCCATGGAAGCATTGAGGTCTTTTACCGGCAGGTTTACAAAAATCATTGATGTCATGGTTCACGCTCTCCAGATTGTAGGTGGTAGAAACAGGTTGTTAGTGCCCTGTTACCTTCTTGTCGGATCAGCGTTGCGAATTTCGACATCGTTTCCACACTTTATTACGATTCCCGTCGCTCTACGTAGTGACAGGCCACCCAATGCCCTGCCCCGGTTTTGTCTTCCAGTGCCGGCACTTCCCCACTGCAATAGTCCGTCGCCAGCGGGCATCGTGTACGAAACACGCAGCCGCTGGGGGGATTCATCGGCGACGGCAGGTCGCCTTCCAGTTCCGCCGGGGGCTTGGCCCGTTCCCTCTCCGGGTCCGGGATCGGCACCGCGGCCATCAGGGCCTGGGTGTAAGGGTGCCGGGGGTTGGCAAACAGTTCAGCACGGGGGGCGTTTTCGGCCACATTGCCCAGGTACAGCACCATCACCCGGTCACTGATGTGTTTGACCACGCTCAGGTCGTGAGCAATGAAGATCAATGACAGGCCCATGTCCCGCTGCAGGTTTTTGAGCAGATTAATCACCTGGGCCTGTACCGACACATCGAGGGCGGAGACGGGCTCGTCGCAGATGATCAGTTTCGGCTCCAGTATCAACGCCCGGGCAATGCCCACCCGCTGGCACTGGCCGCCTGAGAATTCATGGGGGTAGCGGTTTTTCTGGTGAGGGTGCAGGCCAACGCGATCCATGATGGCATCCACTTTCTCCCTTAGCTCGGCGCCCTTGATATCCGGGTAGTGGGTACGCAGGGGCTCAGCAATGATGTCGCCGACGGTCATTCGTGGCGACAGGGAAGCAAGCGGATCCTGGAACACCATCTGCAGGCGTTGGCGACGTTTGCGCAGTTGTTTCAGGTTGAGCCCCCGCAGGTCCTCGCCCAACCACACCACCTTTCCCGCCTGGCTGGGTACCATGCCCATGATGGCCCTTGCCAGGGTGGACTTGCCGCAGCCGGACTCACCCACGATGCCGAGGGTTTCGCCCTCGTTGAGGGTGAAGCTGACGTTGTTCACCGCTTTTAGTGGCTGCGGCCGGGTCCAGGGCCAGGCGTTGCGAGGCATGATGTCGAAGGTGACCCGCAGGTTTTCCACCGTCAGCAGGCGCTGTTGCTCGCTCATCGAATCGCCTCCCTTGGCAGGTTGCATACACGAATCCGCTCTGCCCCGAATCGCTCCGGTGGGTCGAGTTCGTGATAGCAGCGCGGCTCCGCCACGGGGCAACGGTCGCAGAATGGACAGCCCGGCGGCAGGTTCATCAGGTTGGGCGGGTTGCCGGGGATGGTGACCAGTTCATCCATCTGCTCATCAATACGCGGAATGGCGCCCATCAGGCCTTTGGTATAGGGATGGGAGGGATCCCGGAACAGGTCCCGGGTGGCAGCGAATTCCATCATCTGGCCACCGTACATCACCAATGTCTGGTCGCAGCTTCCGGCCACTACGCCCAGGTCGTGGGTGATCAGGATAATCGCGGTATTGAATTCCTGTTGCAGCTCCTGCAACAGGTCCATCACCTGAGCCTGAACTGTGACATCCAGGGCAGTGGTGGGTTCGTCCGCAATCAGCAGGCGCGGCCGGCACAACAGGGACATGGCGATCATGACCCGTTGACGCATACCCCCGGAGAATTCATGGGGGTAACAATGAATTCGGTTGCGGGCCTCGGGGATACGAACCGCTTCCAGCATCTGCAGGGATTCCTGAAGAGCCTGTTTGCGGCTGATGCCTTTGTGTTGCACCAGCACTTCGATGAGCTGGTCGCTGACTTTCATGAACGGGTTCAGGGACGTCATCGGGTCCTGGAAAATCATACCGATGCGGGCCGCACGGATCTGATTCATCCGCTTTTCCGGCAAGTTAAGCAGTGGCTCGCCTTCAAAGATCACCTCGCCATTGACCCGGGCGTTGTCCGGGAGCAGGCCCATCAGCGCAAATACCCCCTGGCTTTTACCCGCGCCGGACTCACCCACGATGCCCAGAGTCTGCCCAGCCTCCAACTGGTAGCTGAGCCCCCTCACTGCCTGCAAGGTGCCATCCGGTGTATCGAAGGCCACTTCGAGGTTATTGACTTCCAGCATTGCCATAGATCGGGTTCCTGCCGGCTCAGCGGTCTTTAGGGTCGAGGGCATCCCGCAGCCCGTCGCCGAGAAAATTGAAACAGAACAGGGTGAGCACCAGCATCAGCATCGGGAAAATCAGGGTCCATGGCGCGGTCCACATGGCATCCGCGCCTTCGGAAATCAGCGCACCCCATGAGGTGTAGGGTTCCGACACCCCAAGCCCCAGGAACGAGATAAAGGATTCGAACAGGATCATCTCCGGCACCAGCAGGGTTGCATAAACAATCACCACGCCCAGCACATTGGGCACGATGTGGCGGAGCACGATCAGGAAGGGATGCACACCGACGGACATGGCGGCCTCAATGTACTCCTTGCGCTTCAGGCTCAGGGTCTGGCCCCGCACAATCCGGGCCATATTCAGCCAGCTCACCGCGCCAATGGCTACGAAAATGAGCAGTACATTGCGCCCGAACACCGCCATCAGAACGATCACCAGGAACATGAAGGGAAAGGCGCTGAGCACTTCGAGCGTCCGCATCATGATGGCGTCGGTACGGCCACCCACGTAACCGGAAATGGCCCCATAAAGCGTGCCGATGACCACCGCCGTCAGCGCTCCGAGAACGCCGACCATGAGGGAAATACGGCTGCCCTGCACAGTGCGTTGGTAGAGGTCCCGGCCGATGGGATCAAGACCGAAATAGTGCTGGCTCGCCAGGCTGGGCAAGCCATCTTCATCCAGGTTTGGCAAACTGGCCCAGTCGATGGACTCGTTATCCCAGGGTGACAGGTACTGGCCGAAGGCCGCGAACAACAGCAACAGTGCCAGCACGACCAGGCTAGCCACCGCCGCACGGTGGCTCATAAAACGCCGTCGCGCGTCACGCCACAGGCTGCGGCCTTCGGTGTAGGCGTCTTCCGCAAGGGTGTCCGCCAGTTCGCCCATGCCCGCATGTTTGTCGGAGAAAAACATCAGTAACGCACCCTCGGGTCCAGCCAGGTATAGAGAATATCCACCGCCGCGTTAAAGACGATGGTCAGTACGCCCACCAGAATGGTGACCCCGAGAATCAGTGAGTAGTCCCGGTTGATGGCACCGTTGACGAAGTGCTGGCCAATGCCGCCCGTGGAAAATACCTGATCAATGATCACCGAACCGGTGATGATGCCCACGAAAGCCGGCCCAAGGTACGACACCACCGGAATCAACGCGGGCTTGAGGGCATGACGCAATACGATCTTGTGGCGGGGAATGCCCTTGGCTCGGGCGGTGCGGATGAACGGACTGCGCAGGGTCTCTATCATGCTGCTACGGGTAATCCGCGCCACCTGCGCAATGTAGGACGTCGCCATGGCGATGATCGGCAGCACGATGTATTCCACCTGACCGCCTTCCCAGCCGCCGGCAGGCAACCAGCGCAACGTGACGGCAAACAGCAGCACCAGCAACGGCGCCATCACGAAATTGGGGAACACCACCCCGGTCATGGCGGCGGTCATCACCGTATAGTCCGGCCAACGGTTTTGTTTCAGGGCCGCAACCACACCCAGCCCCACCCCGAACACAACCACGAACAGGAAGGACCAGGCACCGATGTAGGCGGACCGGGGAAAGCTGGACTCGATCAGCTCATTGACCGTGAAGTCCTTATAACGAAACGAGGGCCCCAGGTCGCCCTGGGCGACGTTGCCCACGTAAATGAGGTACTGCTGCCACAGGGGCTTATCCAAGTTGTATTTGGCCTCGATGTTTTCCATCACCGCTTCCGGCACATTACGCTCGTTGGTAAACGGGCCGCCAGGTGCCGCGTGCATCAGCACGAACGAGACAGTGATCAACGCCAGAATGGTTGGTACCGCTACCGCCAGACGCCTGATGATAAAACTGAACATGGCTTCCCTCAGTCCGCAGTGATGTACATATCCTTGCTGTAAACAATGTTACGGGGATTCTTCTCCGGATAGCCCTTCAGGGACGGGCTCACCAGCGCCACCGTGGTGTTGAAGTACACCGGCACCACCGGAAACGCCTGCCACAGGATCTCCTCGGCCCTGACATAGTAGGGATTAGGGTCGTCGCTGGAACGGGCATCCAGCAGCAACTGGTCGTATGTTTCATTGCTCCAGCCGCCGTCGTTATTACCGCTGTCGCTGGTTAGCAGGGTCAGGAAGGTGGAGGCTTCGTTGTAATCCCCTTTCCAGCCAAACCGGGCGATACCATAGTTGCCAGCCTGCTTCTCGGAGAGGAAGGTTTTCCACTCCAGATTGCTGATGGTGACCTTTGCCCCCAGCTTCTCTTTCCACATCTGGCTGACCACGATGGCCAGCGCCTTGTGGCTCTCGTCGGTGTTGTAGAGCAGTTCGAATTCCAGTGGGTTGTCTTCATTGTAGCCGGCTTCCTCAAGGGCTTCGCGCGCCTCTTCGTCGCGGCGGGTCTGGGACCAGGTAGCGTACTCCGGCTGCCGGAAGTCGAAACCGCTGACGTAGGGCGGTGTCAGTGTGAATGCCGGCATCTGGTTGCCCCGGGTGATGTAGCTGACGATGATATTGCGGTCAATGGCGTAGGTCAGCGCCCGACGCACTCTCACGTCGTCAAAGGGCGGCCTGTCGACGTTGAAGGCATACATGTACGTGGCCATGCTGGGTACCATCACCAACTCTTTGGGCCGCTCTTTTTTCAACCGGGCCATCTGGGACACCGGCACCGTGGAGGTCATGTGCAGCTCGCCACTGGCGTAGCGCTGAAGCTCGGCGGACGAAGATTCGATCGGCAGGTAAACCACCCGGTCGATGATGGTGCTGTCATCCCCCCAGTAGCGGGGATTGCGAGCCGCCACCAGCTTCTCGCCGATATGCCAGGCGTTCAACGTATAGGCTCCGTTGGAAACCATCTTGCCAGGCCTAGTCCAGTCCTCGCCGTGGGCCTCGATGGCCTGGCGGGGGGCAGGAAACATCGTGTAGTGGACGGTCATATCCGGCAGGTAGGTGATCGGCTCGTCCAGGGTCACCTCGAAGGTGAAGTCGTCGACAGCGCGCACACCCAGCGTATCCGGTGTCTTTTCCCCTGCGATGATCTCGCCGGCATTGGCCACCCCGGCAGACTCGATGTAATACGCATAGTTTGAGCCTACCTCCGGGTCGACCGCCCGGCGCCACCCATACACGAAATCCTGGGCGGTAACGCGACTGCCATCGCTCCAGCGGCCGTCTTCACGGAGCTGGAATGTCCAGGTCAGGTTATTGTTCGATGAGGCCCAGGACGTCGCCATCGCCGGTTCGGTATCCCCTCTAGGGCCGCTGCGGGTCAACCCTTCGAACAGGTCAACCACGATGGCGCCACCCACGCTGTCCTGGACCAGCTGGGGGTCCAGGGAAGCAGGTTCACTGGCATTGCCACGAACAAGCACCTGCCTTTCGGCCAGTCTCTCACCGGTTTCCGGATGTTCCAGCAGACGGCTTTTCGGAGCGTTTACATCAGCGCCGGCTGGGGCCCGCCCACCATCATCTTCCGGATAATCATCACTGCAAGCGATCAGAAACAGGGAAAGCAGGACGGCCCAAGCGGCCCCCGTCTTGGAGCCAAGGGGGGGCGTTGTTGTCTGGCGGATGATGCCTGTTGTTATTTGCAGGTTTGTGGCTGTCATATCTGTTCGAACCTAGCGCGGAAACACGGAAGTCACAAGCCAATGAGGGTCAACATGAAACAATGCTCACGTTCCTGTGCCTGTGGCATACTCAATCGGGATGTTCGACCTCAACAACAACGCTTGATAAAAGGGATGCTCAACCATGAAACCGGAAACTCTCGCCCTTCACGCTGGCTTCAACGGCGATCCGACAACCAACGCCGCGACCACGCCCATCTACCAGACCACCTCCTACACGTTCGACGACACCCAACACGGTGCGGACCTGTTTGACCTGAAGGTACAGGGCAACATCTACACGCGCATCATGAACCCCACCAACGCCGTACTGGAGGAACGTATGGCGCAGCTTGAAGGTGGTGTGGGTGCGCTCGCAGTAGCCTCGGGCATGGCGGCCATCCTTTACTCGCTCCAGACCATCTGCAAAGTGGGGAATAACATTGTCAGCACCGGCCAGCTCTATGGCGGCACCTACAATCTGTTCGCCCACTCACTGCCGAACCAGGGCATCAACTGCCGCATGGTACGACACGATGATTTTGACGCGGTGGAGAAAGCCATTGATGACAATACCCGCGCCCTGTTCTGCGAATCCATTGGCAACCCGGCCGGTAATGTGGTTGATATCCAGCGCTGGGCGGACATTGCCCACAAACACGGCATTCCGCTGATCGTCGACAACACCGTGGCAACGCCTTTCCTGTGCCGGCCCTTCGAACACGGTGCAGACATCGTGGTGCACTCGCTGACCAAATACATCGGCGGCCACGGCACCACCGTAGCGGGTGTGGTGGTCGACTCCGGGAAGTTCGACTGGGCCGCCAACAAGGCGAAGTTCCCCATGCTCAACGAGCCGGACCCGTCCTACCACGGCGTGGTCTATACCGAAGCCCTTGGCGCAGCGGCTTTCATCGGGCGCTGCCGCGTGGTTCCCCTGCGCAATACCGGCGCCGCTCTGGCTCCGTTCAATGCCTTTTTGATCATGCAGGGCCTTGAAACACTCGGCCTGCGCATGGAAAGACACTGTGAAAACGCCGAAAAAGTGGCCAATTTCCTGCAAAACCATCCGTCGGTGGAATGGGTAAACTATGCCACCCTGGACGACAGCCCCTACAAAGCCACCTGCGACAAAATCTGCGGCGGCCGTGCGTCAGGCATTCTCAGTTTCGGCATCACCGGCGGGCTTGAGAATGGCGCGAAATTCATCGATGCCCTGCAACTGATCTACCGCCTGGTCAACATTGGTGATGCCAAATCCCTGGCCTGTCACCCCGCCACAACGACACACCGGCAGCTCAATCCGGAGGAACTGGCAAGTGCGGGCGTCAGTGAGGATCTGGTGCGCCTGTCCATTGGCATCGAACACGTGGATGACATCATTGCCGATATCAGCCAGGCGCTGGACAAAGCAACCGCCTGATGTGATTGCCGGGTACGACGAAAGTCGTGCCCGGAACCCCCGTGATTGTCCGTACCTGCCTTGTATCCTCCGCCGGCGCAGATTACCCTTTAGGGTCAGCCAAGCCTTTTATCCGCCGCCGAGAAGAGAGTCCCCCAGTAATGAGCGACAGTGCCAAATCACGCGTCACCAGTGGTTCAAAGTTCCGCAACGAACATGGATTCTCAGCGATCAAGGATGGCATCAAGCGCTCGGGCTCGGGCATCATCGACACCAAAACCCAGCGTAAACCGTCCTGGCTGCGTGCACGCATGCCCGGTGGCGAGCGCTATGAAGCGGTGCGCAAGAACGTCAGCGAACACCGGCTGAGCACGGTCTGCCAGGAATCCCATTGCCCGAACATCGGCGAATGCTGGGCCAACGGTACCGCCACCATTATGGTGATGGGCTCCGTGTGCACCCGCGCCTGCCGCTTCTGCGCCGTTGATACCGGCAACCCCAAAGGCTGGCTGGACCATGAGGAACCGGAAAATACCGCGAAGTCCGTTGAACTCATGGGCCTGCGCTATATCGTACTAACCTCCGTAGACCGGGACGATCTGGACGACGGCGGCGCCGCTCACTACGCAGCCTGCGTGTCCGCCATCAAGCAGCGCACTCCCCATGTCGCAGTGGAAGCCCTGACACCGGACTTTGACGCCGTCATGGCGCACGTTGAGAAGGTCGTGGACTCCGGCCTGGACGTTTTCGCACAGAACGTGGAAACCGTGAAGCGCCTGACCACCCGCGTGCGGGACCCCCGCGCCGGCTACGAGAAAACCCTCAGCGTACTGGCGCACGCCAAGCAATACCGTCCGGACGTGCTCACCAAGACCAGCCTGATGCTGGGCCTCGGTGAAACCGAAGAGGAAATCCTCGAAACCATGGACGACCTGCGGGCTATCGGCGTCGACATACTGACCCTGGGCCAGTATCTGCGCCCCACTCAGAACCACCTGCCGGTAGAACATTACGTAACCCCGGACGACTTTAATCGCTACCGCGAGATTGGCCTGGAAAAAGGTTTCATGGAAGTGCCGTCAGGCCCCATGGTGCGTTCCAGCTACCGTGCCGATCGTGTGTTCGAAAAGAATAACCTGGGCCTTGCGGTGCCAGACGTACCTGCTTCCTCCAACGCACAGCAGATTCCGGTCAAAGCGGTAGACTGAACCACTGATCAATTCCCTGGAATAGGCCTCAAACAGGGGCACCGTCGACGGACAGTTTGTGGCACACTCTGCACTCGCTTTCACTGTGTAGGGTAATTCTTACGATGTCCTGGCTTCGATCTTTCTATGACCGGCTGATTTTCCCCCGTCCTGTTCTGGTACTTCTGCTGTTTGGTGCCCTGCTGTTGATAGCCAGCCTGCGGCTGGACCAGTTCCGCCTGGATGCCTCGGCCGAGTCGCTGGTTCTTGAAGATGATCGCTCCCTGGAGCAGTACCGGGAAGTGAACCGCCGCTTCACTACCTCCGACGATTTTCTCGTTGTTACCTATACGCCCGACCAGGAATTGTTCAGCAACGAGGGCCTGGCGTTGCTGGCGTCATTGCGAGATGAGCTCGCAGCCCTGGAGAATGTCAGCTCCACCAACAGCATTCTCAACGTCCCCCTGCTCCACAGCCCAGACCTGACCCTGGACACCGTTAACTCAGAGATCAAGACCATTGACGAGGACGACGTTACTCCGGACACCGCCAAAAAAGCGCTGCTCAACAATCCACTGTACCCCAACCTGCTGATCAGTGAAGACGCGCGCACCACTGCGATACAGGTGAATCTGCCCACTCCCGAGCGCTATTTTGAACTGCTCCGGGAGCGCAACGAGCTGCGGGATAAAGTGCAGAGCGGCCAAGCCTCGGCAGAAGAACAGCAAAGACTGGAAACCGTCAGCCAGGCATTCATCGAGTTCACCGAGGCCCAGGGCGAGGAAAGGGACCGCACCATCAAACGGGTCAGGGGCATCCTCGACAGCTACCGTGACCGCGCCGAGATCTACCTGGGCGGCGTACCCATGATCGTTGCCGACATGATCCGTTTCATCCAGAACGACCTGTCCACCTTCGGTGTTGGTGTGCTGATCTTCCTGCTGTTGACCCTGGCAATCATTTTCCGCCAGTGGCGCTGGGTGCTGGTACCACTGTTGTGCTGCAGCTTTACGGTGTGGCTGGTGATTGGTTACCTGAGCTGGGCGCAATGGCCAGTCACGGTGATCTCATCCAATTTCGTGTCGTTGCTGCTGATCATGACCCTGTCGCTGACCATCCACCTGATCGTTCGCTATCGGGAGTTCCAGCACGACGACCCTGAAGCCGAATCACGGGATACGCTGCGGCACACCTTGCTGGCGATGATCAAACCCTGCTTCTACATGGCCATCACCACCATTGTTGCTTTCGGCTCGCTTACCTTCAGCGGTATCCGCCCGGTGATCGATTTTGGCTGGATGATGACCATCGGCCTGACCGTGGCCTTCCTCATCACATTTATCATCTTCCCGGCCCTGCTGGCACTGCTGCCACCGCCGGTGGACGACCGGGTTCGCTCCAACCGAATTCCCTTTACCGATTGGTTTGCGCGGTTTACCGAGCACTACGGCAAAACCGTACTAGTCGGTTCCGCCATCCTCGCGGTGCTCTGCGTCATCGGCCTGAACCGCCTGACGGTGGAAAACAGCTTCATCGACTACTTCAAGTCCAGCACCGAAATCCACCAGGGCATGATCACCATTGATGACCGTCTGGGAGGCACGACCCCTCTGGATGTGGTAATCACAGACGAGAAACCACCCGAAAGCGAAGCCGGCGGCGACCCCTTTGCCAGTGATTGCGATCCGTTTGTGGAGGACTGCGAGGGTGCCGAGGAATACCGGGACACCTGGTTCACCTATCAGAAGATGGACCGCCTGGGTAAGGTTCACGACTACCTGGACAGCCTGCCAGAGACCGGCAAGGTCATGTCCATCGACACCACCCTGGACATCCTTGCCCAGGTTAACGGTGGCGAGCCCCTGAATGCCCTGGAACTGGCGTTCGTACCCTCGGCGGTGCCGGACGATCTGAAGGACATTCTTCTGACCCCCTACATCAGCGAAGAACACGACCAGGCCCGCTTCAGCATCCGCATCCTGGAGACCTCCCCGGACCTGCGCCGGCAGGCATTGCTGGACCGCATACGCACTCACCTCACTGAAGAAATGGGCTTTGAGGACGATCAGGTGAAGCTCACGGGCATGACGGTGATGTACAACAACATGCTGCAAAGCCTGTTCGATTCCCAGATCAAGACCATCGGCATTGTGTTCCTAGCCATCATGGTGATGTTCCTGATCCTGTTCCGGTCGATAAAGCTGGCGCTGATCGGCATGGCCCCGAACCTGATCGCGGCGGGTTCGGTGCTGGGTCTGATGGGCTGGCTGGGCATTCCGCTGGATATGATGACGATCACGGTGGCGGCCATCACGGTGGGGATCGCAGTGGACGATACCATTCACTACATCCACCGTTTCAAGACGGAATTCGAGAAAGACGGCGACTACCTCGCCACCATGCACCGCTGCCACCGCAGTATCGGGCAGGCGATGTTCTTTACCTCGCTGACGATTATCACCGGGTTTTCGATCCTGGTGCTGTCGAATTTCATCCCGACCATCTACTTCGGGTTGTTTACGGGCTTTGCCATGTTTATGGCTCTGGTGGGGGCGCTTACGTTGTTGCCTCGGCTTATTGTGCTGGTTAAGCCGTTCGGGGCTGAATTGTGAGTAACACTCTCCTAGCCTTCACAATTTGGTGATTGTCGCACCGATGTAGGCCCGCCCCGCCGCGACCTGACTCCCAACCAGCAGGCTACCGTCACAAAAAAAACCGCCCAAGCCAGAGGCAAAGGCGGTTTTTTCGGGCTCCGGGGGTTAACCCGGAAAACAGATGTTTACTGCATACCCTGCTGCATCTGACGCTGCTGTTGCATCTGCTGCTGCATTTGCTGCATGCGCTTGTTCAACTCGTCACGCTGCTCCTGAGTGAACACAGCATCCACCTTGGCCTGCATCAGAGTAGACATTGCTGTCATCTCGCCAGTTACATCACCCAGCTTCTCGGCGTTGTCACGAATCGCGTCTTCGTCGTAATCCGGCTTGATCTGAGCCTGGATCTGCTGCTGCAGTTGCTGGGCTTCGCCCTGAAGCTCCTGAATCTCAGCCTGCATCTCTTCAATGATGCCGCGAATTTCTTTCTGCTGGTCTTCACTCAAGCCAACCATCTGAGCCAGCTGATCAACCTGGTCCGGCTGCCCGCCAGATTGCTGCGCCATCGCCGGAGAAGACAGCCCGATAGCAATCAGGGCAATTCCGAACAGTTTCACGAGCTTCATAGAAATCTCCACTAATCGATTATTTAAGTCGCTTTGGGTTTTCGAGCCCTACACCCTAAATCAAAACAACCGGGTATTTCACCCCGAACCCCCTTCTTTTTGTACATACTTCACACCCTCACATGCCTCAGCTCCCACCATGGGCGGGTTGAGAGAAATGTGAAAATTTAGTCATTCCCGTCCATAATGGCGCCGTTCAGCCACTTCAGGAGTATCAACCATGGCCATTAACTGGTTTCCAGGGCACATGCACAAGGCCCGCAAGGAAATCAAAAAGGTAATGCCCCAGATGGATCTCATTATCGAGGTCGTGGACGCGCGCCTGCCGTTCAGCAGTGAAAATCCGCTGGTCCCTGCCCTGCGCGGCGATACGCCCGTCATCAAGGTGCTTAACAAGCGAGATTTGGCTGACCCGGCCATTACCGAACAATGGCTCGGCTGGTTGGAAAAGGAACGTGGCGTTCGGGCCATCACCATGACCCACAACCAGCGCGCGGAAGCCCTCGACATCCTGCGACTGGCCGGTGAAATGACGCCGGATCATGATCGCCAGAAGCGGGCGTTGCGGGTGATGATTCTCGGTATCCCCAATGTCGGCAAGTCCACATTGATCAACACCATGGCGGGCCGGCCGGCAGCAAAGACCGGGAATGAGCCCGCAGTAACCCGGGCGCAGCAGGCCATCAAGCTGCCAGACAACGTCCTGCTCTATGACACACCGGGGTTTCTCTGGCCCAAGCTTTCTCCGGAGGCCTGCGGATACCGTCTGGCCATTAGTGGCGCCATTCGCAGTGCGGTGATTGAGTTTGAGGACGTGGCGTTATTCGAGGCGGATTATCTGCTGGACGCGTATCCCGAACTGGCAATGGCACGCTACGGCTTCGAAGAAAGACCTCGGGACGGCCTGGCACTGATGGACGGCATCGCGGAAAAACGTCGATTTCTGGGGAGAGGCGGGGTTCCGGACCTGCACAAGGTGTCGGAAATACTGCTCAACGAATTCCGCTCCGGGAAGCTCGGGCGAATTTCGCTGGAGACGCCCGCCATGGTGGAGCAGGAAGCCCGGGAAGAAGCTGAACGTCAACGCGAGAAGTCAGACAAAGCCTGATCATCGAGACCACAACGGCATACGTTGAACCATCCCGCTGCTACATAGGCGGACGGCAACGCGTCGAACATATCACGTGCCGTGCGAACCAGATGGGGCTGATCGTAGAATCCGGCCTCCGTCGCCAACCGGGAGACGGATATACCCGGCTCCCAGAACGCCAATGCCCGGTTGATCTTCAGGTGCAGAAGAAAACGTCGCAGCGGCACGCCCGTTTCCTGGCGAAACAGATGCGTCAGCCGTGACGAGGACAGCCCGACACCTTGAGCCAGAGAGTTCAGTTCCAGGCGTTCCGGCAGTTCTGCCCTCAGCTTCCCGCAAATGGCCGCTATACGGTCGTCCAGCGCAACGGGCGCGTGCCCGCTCCGGGAGATTACTTTTGCCAGCGCGCCGGCCATGGCCTCGCAGCCTGTCTCCCCGGGGTCAGGCAGATCCACACCGGTCAACGAAAGATCCGTGGAGGCCATGCCTGCCGTAACAGATTTCAGGGACCGCCAGTAAACGCTGTCGGGGTCGAGCTGGACGCTCCAGATTCTGGCCTCCCCAGGCTCCAGTGCTTGGGGAACGTCAGGGGCGACGATGGCGGCGCGGGTTTCCCGCCATTCACCGTCCACAGCCAGCCGAAAGGGACGGTCGAGCCCCACCAGCAAAGAAGCGCTTATGTGGCGGTGGGAGCGGTTGGGCATCAATTGCCCGAGTACCTGCCAGTGATCCTGCCACAAAAACACGGTGCCCTTGTGGCTCTGATCGCTGGTTGGTGTTTTGAAGGGCGGTGCCTGCATGGTGTCACTCAACTCTGCATTTCCCTGCAAGCATACCTCAAGCAGCCTTGTTTCAGTGACTCTGAGGCTGGCGCCCACCGTTATGGCCACCTTGGGCATGAGGTACCGGTATGCCCAGCTTCGCCGCAAGCTCGATGCTAACGAAGATCGGCCCGATCAGCAGGAACACAAGGTCTTCCACGAACGACGGCTTCTTGCCTTCAATTTTATGGCCGACCACCTGGACCGCCCAGGCAACGATCCAGACCACAAGACTGGTCCAGAACAGGGACAGACCACTGGCCAGCACACTCTGTATGGCCCACAAAGACAGTACAAACCAGCCCGCCATCAATACGAACACCCAAAGCGACAAGCGCAGATAGACGATACCCGACAAGCCCGCGAGAATCGTGGCGCCGTTGACCCAATAGGCCCCAGAGCCAGAAAGGCCAAGCCAACTGCCTACCGGTATCAGCCAGAACAATCCCAGTGTTGATATCAGGATTGCCGGAACGCAGGCAATATGGACCCACTGGTTGACGGTGTTCTGATGGCTGTCGCCGTAGTCATGCAGAAATTGAGACAGTGAACGCACGGTGAATCTCCCTCGGGTTATTGTTGATAAACGCCATCTTACCAACGTCCATGTTCGCCGCCTTGTACGTAACGGCTATGCCGGCTCGCCTGGCCTCTTCTTGCACCTTACCAAGGTCAAATATCGCCGCAGCGCCAAAGCGCCTAGACTGATGGTTATAGTCAGAGACAGAGGGGACCGGCCCGGTTCGCGGTGCAGGCCCTGCTAAGGAGGAAAGTATGAGACGGGTTGTAGTTACCGGAATGGGCATTGTTTCCTGCCTCGGCAACTCCACGGATGCGGTGCTGGAAAGCCTCAAGGCCGGCAAATCGGGCATCCGGTTCAATGAAACCTATCGTGACATGGGCTTCCGCAGCCAGGTGGCAGGTTCTGTTGATGTGGATACGTCGGTCATCGACCGTAAAACCCGACGCTTCATGGGCCAGTCGGCGATGTACAGCTACCTCGCCATGGAGCAGGCCATTGCGTCCTCACGATTGACAGACGATCTGGTCTCCAATGACCGTACCGGCTTGATTGCCGGCTCCGGCGGCGCGTCCAGCGCCAGCCAGGTGGAGGCCGTCGACATCATGCGTGAAAAAGGTGTCAAACGCATCGGGCCCTACATGGTGCCACGGATCATGACCAGTACCGTCTCGGCCTGCCTGGCCACCGCGTTCAAAATTCGCGGTGTGAACTACTCCATGTCGTCCGCCTGCGCCACCAGCGCCCACTGTATTGGCCACGCTGCGGAGCAGATCCAGTCTGGCAAGCAGGACATTGTATTCGCTGGCGGTGGCGAGGAAGAGGACTGGAGCCTGACCATGCTGTTCGACGCCATGGGCGCCTTGTCCACCAAGTATAACGATGCCCCGGAAACCGCATCCAGGCCCTTCGACGCCGGCCGTGATGGATTCGTTATCGCAGGCGGTGGCGGCATGGTGGTAATGGAAGAGCTTGAGCATGCCCTCAAGCGCGGTGCCCCCATTATTGCAGAGCTGACCGGTTATGGCGCAACGTCCGACGGACACGACATGGTCGCCCCCTCTGGCGAGGGCGCCATGCGTTGCATGCAACAGGCGCTGTCCACGGTTGAAACACCGGTGGACTACATCAATGCGCATGGCACCAGCACGCCGGTAGGCGATGTGGCGGAAATGAAGGCAGTACGAAATGTCTTCGGTGACAAAGTACCGCAGATTTCGTCCACAAAGTCCCTATCCGGCCACTCTTTGGGGGCATCGGGTGTTCATGAAGCGATCTATTCCCTGATCATGCTGCAGAATGGATTTATTGCCGGCACTAAAAACCTGACAAACCTGGATGACACCATTGCCGGAATGCCGGTCGTGGGGCCTGATTCCAAAGCGGCGCCACTGAATACAGTGATGTCCAACAGCTTCGGGTTCGGCGGCACCAATGCATCGCTGATATTCGGAAAAGTCTGATTCCCTGACGACCCTAGCTTATGGGTTCGTCAGTGAGTTCCTTGCCGCCGTTCAGCGACAGCAGTTCCAGCTCCTCGGCCAACCCCGAACGCCACGGGAGCTGCTTGACGCCAAAGGTGTTACGGATCTTGGTGCAGATCATGGTGGCGTTCGCGGGCTCAAGGGTTGCCCATGCGGGCGTTTCATCCACCACCCGGATACCATCGGGAATGCCGCTCAAACCGGTGATTGCAAGCCCCAACTCGTAGAGTGTGATGTCTTCCGCGCCGGCGTACTGATAGGTGCCCCACACCTCCGCGCCACAGTCTATCTGCTGGACAATCGCGGTCATCACCCGGGCAAGATCACTGACAGTCACAGGTTGCCCACGGCATTTGCCGGGTAACTTGATGGTGTCGGACCCTGCGGCAACGGACTGCACCTTGCGGATAAAGCGACCCAGGCTCCAGCCCGTCCTCAGCAGGATATGCCGAGGTAACAGCGTTCTCAGCGCCTGCTCGCATTCCCATTGCCAGTTACCCAGCTCGTTACAGGGCTGACCGGGATTGGAGGCAATGTAGGCGCTCTGCTTTCGGCCGTCGAACACATAGGAAGACGACAACTGCAGCAACGCGATATTGCGCTCACAGGCATGCTCGGCCAGCGCCACGGGCAACGAAAACGACGCCTTGTGGGCCAATTCGGGGTTCCTCTCCGCACTTTCAGGGTCCGCCAGCCAAAGCGCATTCACGATCAAGTCGGTGTCGTCGGGAATCCAGCCTTCCAGCGCCGAAAGGTCCGCGGTTTCAAGCTCGCTGATCAGCAGCGGGCTGACGTGGAGCGAGGTGTCCCTCAGACGCTCCAGCAATACCCGCCCTAATGGGCCATAATCATGAACAACAAGAACGTGCACGAGCGCTCACCGCCTCCAATGTCTTTCTTCGCAACGGGTGACAGTACCGTTGCCGTTTAATCTGTATGCAGTTGTTTGTATACCTTAAACACACTGTAATCGTTCCCACAGTCTGTTGGAACGTATACACGGGATATCACTGATATGACGGACACCCGATAACGTTCGAGCCAATGGCACGCGAAGTACACCCCATAGAATACGTGTCGAAGTACTGAGCAGACCTGACGAGCATACAACAACAGGATCACACATGCTGAAACAACAAAGCCATATCGTTGCACCCATACCGGATGAGCTCCGGACCCGCGCACTTTACACCGTCAATGAGCTGCGGGAGCGGGGAAAGGCAGATAAGGAAGCCATCGACAAACTGTTCGAACTGATTGTCGAGATGACCGACAACGGTCTGGATTTCTTTTTCCTGGAACCCCTGCGCCGACTCAACGCCAGCAGCATGCTGATGGGTATGGCCAGAATGGGCATCAGCAGCATGCTCAAAGGCAGCAAGATGGTTGTCCACAAAGTCCTTAAGAAACTGGACGACCGCAGCCTGGCCGCGATTCTCGACTTCATCGAGGAAATCATCCACGAGCCGGAACCCGCTTCCTGATCACCTACCCTGCTGCAGCGTTTCCCGAATTTTCGTACAGCCTGGGCACCCGGGCTGTAATACCCGTTAGCAGTTCGTAGCCAATGGTACCGGCGTGTTGCGCCACTTCATCCACACTGACATGCCGGCCCCAGAGCTCCACAGAGTCGCCAGGACAGGCGTTTGGGGCACCCGTCAGGTCCACGGCCAGCATGTCCATGGACACCCTGCCAATCAGGCGTATGCGGTTACCGCCGACCCACGCCGGAGTGCCCGTACCGGCATGGCGAGGATAGCCATCACCATAGCCAATGGCCACAATCCCCATTCGTGTTTCCCGGGTCGCGGTCCAGCTGTAGCCATAGCCCACGGACTCTCCCGGCTTTAGCGTTCGCACTGCGGTCAAAGGGGCTTCCAGTGTCATCACCGCTTCCAGACCCAGCTCTGGGCCGGTCTTGCCCAAGGTCGGGGAGGCGCCATAAAGCATGATGCCGGGGCGGGTCCAGTCAAACGACGGCTGGGCGGGGAGAAAGTGGGCGGCAGAATTTGACGCGCTTTTCTCAAGTTTTGGCCAGTCCACCACTGCTTCACTGAATATCCGCGTCTGCTGGTCAGTGCCATCGCTGGAGATATCGTCCGCGCAGGCAAAGTGCGTTACGAAACCCGCCACCTTCTCCGCCGCAGCAATGGTACCCAGTCGTGCCATAACATCGGCCAACACGCCCGGCGCGAAACCAAGCCGATTCATGCCGGTATTCACTTTCACCCAGACCGTCGGCGTCTCACCAGCCTGCGCCAACCAGTCCAACTGATAACGACTGTGGACCACCACTTCAAAACCTTCGCGAACACACGTCGCGACATCCTCGGCACTGTGCATGCCCTGCAACAACACCACAGGATGGTCAACACCGGCCTCCCGGATCGCCAGGGCCTCTTCCAGACAGGCAACAGCAAACTTGGGTGCGTCGCTCGCCAGGGCCCGTGCGACTTCACGGATACCATGGCCATAGCCATCGGCCTTGATAACAGCCATTGCGCGGGCCGGGCTGGCCAGCCGGCAGGCGAGGCGATAGTTGTGGCGGAGGGCACGGGTATCAATACGGGCAACGGTCTTCCGTGGCATTAATAATCCCCTCCGTAATCGCCGTGGGCCAGATCCTCGAACTTGGTGTACTTGCCGATGAAGGCCAGTCGCACGGTGCCAATGGGGCCGTTACGTTGCTTACCGATGATGATTTCGGCAATGCCCTTGTCGGAGGTGTCTTCGTTGTAGACCTCATCCCGATAGACAAACATGATCACGTCCGCGTCCTGCTCGATGGCGCCGGATTCCCGCAAGTCAGAGTTTACCGGGCGCTTGTTCGGCCGCTGCTCCAGGCTCCGGTTCAGCTGCGAAAGCGCCACGACCGGGCAACTGAGCTCCTTGGCGATCCCTTTCAGGGAACGGGAGATCTCGGAAATCTCAGCGGTCCGGCCCTCGGTGTTACCGGGCACCCGCATCAACTGGAGGTAATCCACCATGATCAGACCAAGCTTGCCTTCGTTCTCCCGGGCAATACGGCGAGCCCGGGAACGCATTTCGGTTGGGCTCAGACCAGGCGTGTCGTCGATATAGAGCGGTTTGTCTTTCAGCAGACTCACCGCGGACGTCAGCCTGGGCCAATCGTCCTCTTCAAGCTTACCGCTACGAATCCGGCTCTGATCAATTCGCCCCAGGGACGACAGCATACGCATGACCAGCGCATCCGCCGGCATTTCCATGCTGAACACCAGAATCGGCGCGCCGGTGCTTATCAAGGCGTTCTCGACGATGTTCATGGCAAAGGTGGTCTTACCCATGGACGGTCGCCCCGCCACGATCAACAGATCCGAGGGCTGCATTCCCGACGTCCACTCATCCAGGTCCTTGAAGCCCGTTGTCAGACCCGTTGTAGTCTCGCCGGACTCGAACAGCTCCTCAATGCGACTGAGGGCCTTGGTGAGAATCGGGTTGATGGCCTGGGGACCGGAACCTTCCTTGACCCGCGATTCGGCGATCTGGAAGACGTTGCGCTCGGCTTCGTCCAGGATCTCGTTGCTGTTCCGGCCCTGGGGGTTAAACGCCGAATCGGATATCTGCCCGGACACCTGCACCAGTTGTCGCAGGATAGAGCGCTCCCGCACAATCTCGGCATAAGCGCGGATATTGGCGGCACCGGGGGTTTTCTCGGCCAGTTCTGCCAGATAGGAAAGCCCACCCGCGTCTTCGATATCACCGGCACGCTCCAGGAATTCAGTCAGTGTGACAACATCGAGCGGTTCGCTCTCGCCCGCCAGTCGCTCGGCAGCACCAAAAATGAGGCGGTGATCCTGACGGTAAAAGTCGCCAGCGGAAATGATCTCCGAGATCTCATCAAATCGGCGATTGTCCAGCATCAGGCCACCAAGCACCGCCTGTTCGGCCTCCACGGAATGAGGTGGAACCTTGATTCGGCTGGTCTCAGGGTCGCTGTTTACCGGTTTGAAATTCGGGTTGGCCATGGAAACGTCTTCGTCTAGGCATCACATCCGTGACAGTTTACGGGGATTGTCGATGCGATGGGAGAGCTACGGAAAACACAAATCATACACCAGAAAGCAACAGGCCCGGAATCCACCTGAATGGATTCCGGGCCTGTATGGCTGCCACCGGGTAGTAACCCGATGTTCAGACTAAACCGTCAATTTACTCGGCCACAACGGCCAGGTTAATGTGAACGGTTACGTCAGAGTGCAGCTGAAGCTCGATCTCGTACTCGCCAACCACACGCAGCGGGCCTTCGGGCAGACGAACTTCACTTTTCTCAACGTCGGTACCAGCGGCGGTAATCGCATCTGCGATGTCACGCACACCGATGGAGCCGAACAGCTTGCCTTCTTCACCAGCCTTGGAGGTAATGGTGACTGAGGCGCCTTCCAGAGCTTCGCCACGAGCCTGAGCTGCAGACAGCTTCTCAGCTGCCGCTTTTTCCAGCTCTGCACGGCGCTCTTCGAACGCTTTCAGGTTGTCAGCGGTTGCCGCAACAGCCTTGCCATAAGGCAGCAGAAAATTACGACCGTAACCGGCCTTTACCTTGACCTTGTCACCCAGTGAACCAAGGTTTGCTACTTTTTCGAGCAGAATAACATCCATCTCGTTAACCTCTTCGTGCTTTATTCAGCCGGGCCGGAGGGCTTCATTCGCCTCCGGATATCCAGCCAGCTATCCACAAAAGCCAGAACTACCAACAGAATCATCAGGCTTGGACCAAGCAGTACCAGCGCCAGGTAGAACAGCACCAACCACTGACCACTCAGATTCTTACGACCGACAACGCCATGAACCAGGGCCAGGCCCGCCACAAACAGCGGCAAACCTCCAACCCAGCCCAGCAACATGGAATTCAACCCGAGAACGGGCCCTGCCACCATGGTAATCACACAAATAACCGCGATTGCCGGTGACAGCCGGAGCGAGTGAAACTCGGTCCGGAATCCGCCGGGGTTGTACAACCCGGCCTGCCAGGATCTTGCCAGCATGGTCATGCACACCCCGATTACCAGGTAGGTGCCCGCCATGCTCGCATTCATGGTTTGCCGAATGACTGTTTCCAGCTCACTGCCAAGACTACTGGCGATTTCGGCGTTGTACTCTTCGTAAAATCTCACCCCGGCCTGCACCAGATCGTTCAATAGATCCGGGTACACCAAGGGCAACATCAAGCCTGTCACAATCCCCAGGAAACTGCCTGCGAGCAGCGCTTTCTCCCAGGACAGGGTTATTCTCAGGATGGACGCCATTAACATTGCCTGAAGCAACACCACCAGTGCCGTCGGGTCCTGCCCGAACCAGCTCCAGCCGAGTGCCGGAAGCAATGCCCAGAGACCAATACTAAGCCCCTGGCTGATACCCAGTCTGAGAATGACCAGGCCAATAACCGCCGCACCTATCCAGAACAACAAGGGTATTGCAGTCGTAACTGCTGCCACCCCGCCTGCCTGCAGAGGACCGCGCATTACAAACTGTGCCAGTGCACGCATGGTCCCGGGTCCTGTTTATTCTGTTACTTAGTTATCGTGGCTGTCCGAATACGGCAGCAGTGCCAGGTAGCGGGCACGCTTGATAGCGGTAGCCAGCTGACGCTGATAGCGTGCCTTGGTGCCGGTAATACGGCTGGGCACGATCTTGCCGGTTTCAGTGATGTAACCTTTCAGGGTGTCCAGATCCTTGTAATCGATCTCTTTAACACCTTCTGCCGTGAAGCGGCAGAACTTACGACGTCTGAAAAAACGAGCCATAACTTAACTCCTCAACTCCGGTGATGGTTTTACTCTTCTTCGTCCTGGGTTTCAGCCTGCTGACGTGGCTCGTCAGATTCGGCTGAACGACGCGGACGATCATCGCCGCCACGACGGTCTTCACGGGACTCGGAAGCTTTCATCGGGGACAGTTCGATGTCGGCACCATCGCGGCGCAGGATCATGTCGCGGATGATGGCATCGTTGAAACGGAAGTTGTGAGTCAGCTCGTCCATCGCTGCCTGTGAACATTCAATGTTCATCAGAACGTAGTGAGCCTTGTGGATCTTGTTGATCGGATAAGCCAGGTGACGACGGCCCCAATCTTCCAGGCGATGTACCTTGCCGCCATCTTCATTGATGACGCCGGTATAGCGCTCGATCATCGCGGGCACCTGCTCGCTCTGATCCGGGTGTACCATAAATACGATTTCGTAGTGACGCATGAGTTCTCCCTACGGTTTGAACAGCCTCCAGCACAGGCGCCGGTTTCAACAAACAGGGCAAATGCAGGAAGCAAGGAGGTGGCAGGCAAAGCTGCCGGCTTCTTTTTGCTTTTACCAACAAGACATTACGTATAAAGCCTGTTCAAAAAGCCGATACTGATCACCAGGATTTCAGGCAATACAACACCGCCCCCTGAAAAGGGGGTCACGTATTCTAGGCGCGTGGCTGATACTATGCAAGCCGTTGACGCAAGGCTTCGTAAAGGCAGGCGCCGGTGGCCACCGACACATTGAGACTGTCCACGTGGCCAAGCATGGGGATATTGATCAACAGATCACAGTGTTCCCGCGTCAGGCGACGCATACCTTTGCCCTCGGCACCCATTACCAGAGCGACCGGGCCGGTAAAGTCCGCCTGATACAGGGTACTGCTCGCTTCGCCGGCGGTGCCAATGAGCCAGACACCCTCATCCCTGATCGTGCGCATAAACCGCGCAAGATTGGTGACACGTACCAGAGGCACGGTTTCAGCCGCACCACAGGCCACCTTCCTGACGGTCGGCGACAACGATGCGGATTTATCCTTGGGCACCACCACAGCCTGGACACCCACGGCATCAGCGGTTCGCAGGCAGGCGCCCAGGTTGTGGGGATCGGTCACACCATCCAGGATCAACAGAAACGGCGGCTTGTCAGACCCTGACAACATGGCCAGGAGATCATCTTCACTCCATTCACGGCTTTCAGAAACCGCGGCCACAATGCCCTGATGCACGCCGGCTACGCGCTGATCCAGTTCTTTGCGATGCACAACCTTCCAGCGCACCCCAAGCTCATTGAAGGCATCGGTGACGGTTTTGACCCGGCGGTCCTCGCGCCCCGTCTGAATCCACACTTGCTGTATACGTTCTGGCTCGCGCTTGAGAACCGCTTCAACCGCATGCCAGCCAAAAATGTACTCTTCAGACACGGCCTATTTTCCTGACTTGCGGGGCTTTCGTTTCTTGTCAGCACCGGTGGTTTTAGCCGGCGCCTTCTTGCTCTTGCCCTTACCCAGTGCAAGCTTGGCCGCTTCCGCCACCAGCTTGTCACGGGCCGACATCTCGCCATCATCATCGAACGTTGGCGTGACCGCGTCGGGTGCCCCTGATTTGCCAGAGGGTTTTGAGCCAGTCGCTTTCCTGCGGCGGGGTTTGGCGGCCGCATCACCAGCCTTCTCCCGGCCAGCTCCTGGGGCACGGCCAGCGGTGGTTTTGCCACCCTTACCTCGCCCCTTACCTTTGCCCTTGCCCTTATCCCGCGGCTCTCGCTTGGTGACTTCCAGCGCATCCCTGTCTGCCTGGCGATGCTGTGGCTCGCTCACCAGCTCCAGGTCCACCTTGCGGTCTTCCATGCCCACACGCATTACCTTCACGCGGACCTCGTCGCCCAACCGGAAGCTCATAGCGGTACGCTCGCCGATCAGGCGGTGTTTGGCAGCATCATGATGGAAGTAGTCACCACTGAGGGTAGACACGTGCACCAGGCCCTCAATGTAAACTCCGGAAAGCTCCACAAAGAACCCGAAAGGCACAACGGCTGCAATCACGCCATCGTACTCCTCGCCCACGTGATCCTTGAGGTATTCGCATTTGAGCCAGGCCATGACGTCCCGCGTTGCGTCGTCGGCGCGGCGCTCGGTCATCGAGCAGTGCTCACCCAGTTGATGCATTCTGGGCAGGTCATAAGGGTAATCCGCCAGTTCCGGGTCACGCTTGGGCGGCACCGACACGTCTTTGCTGTCGTCTTCGCCGTGAATCACGGACTTGATACCGCGATGCACGATCAGGTCCGGATAACGGCGGATCGGCGAGGTGAAGTGGGCATAACTGGTAAACCCCAGGCCGAAATGGCCACCCTCATCCGGGCTATAGACGGCCTGGCTCAAAGAGCGCAGCATCACCGTCTGGATGACATTGGCGTCGGAACGGTCTGCAATGCTGGACAACAGCGCCTGATAATCAGCGGAGGTTGGCTTGTCTCCACCCCCCAGCTGCAACCCCAGCTCGCCCAGGAAAAGCCGCACCGCATTGAGGCGCTCCTCGGATGGGCCATCGTGCACCCGGTACAGTGAAGGCACCTTGTGCTTTTTGAGGAATCGCGCCGTCGCCACGTTGGCGGCGAGCATACATTCCTCGACGATCTTGTGGGCGTCGTTGCGCTTAACCGGAACGATTTCCTCGATTTTGCGATTGGCGTCGAATATGACCCGGGTTTCCGTGGTCTCAAAATCGATGGCACCGCGCTCTGTCCGGGCTCTGCGCAGCAATTTGTAGAGGTTGTAGAGATTGTGCAGGTGCGGCAGCACGTGAGCGTACTGTTCTGACAACCGGTATCCCGGCTCGGAATCCGGCCGTTCAAGCATGTCACTGACCTTGTTATAGGTCAGTCGCGCGTGGCTGTGCATCACCGCCTGATAGAAGGTGTAGCCACTGACGCTGCCGTTGGCACTGATGGTCATGTCCGCCACCATGCAGAGCCGATCCACACCCGGGTTCAGGGAGCACAGGCCATTGGACAGCTTTTCCGGCAACATGGGCACCACGTGATCCGGAAAATACACTGAGTTGCCACGGTTAATCGCTTCTTCATCCAGCGGAGAGCCAGGACGCACATAATGAGATACGTCCGCAATCGCCACCAGCAGACGGTAGCCACCGCGCGGGCGCGGCTCACAATAGATCGCGTCGTCAAAGTCCCGGGCGGTTTCGTCATCAATGGTCACCAGGCGCAGATTGCGGATATCCACCCGATTCTGCTTGTCCTTTTCGGTCACCTCATCGGCAATGCCGGCAATCTGCTCGCCTAAGGCCGGCGGCCAACTGTGAGGGATATCGTAGGAACGGATGGCCACATCGATTTCCATACCCGGCGCCATGTGCTCGCCAAGCACTTCCACCACCTTTCCCGTCGGCTGGGTACGTACGGTAGGCTGACGCATAATGTCGACCACAACGTATTGGCCGTGCCGCGCGTCATTAATTTGCTCTGCGGGAATCAATACTTCGTGGTTGATACGGGCGTTCTCCGGAACCACAAAGGAGATGCCGCTTTCCTGAAACAGACGACCAACGGTTTGATGGGTGCGATACTCCAGCACTTCTACTATCACCCCTTCGCGACGACCACGATCATCCACCCGATCCACCCGGGCGGCAACGCGGTCACCGTGGAAAACCTGGCGCATCTGGCGGGCTGTAAGGAACAGATCCGACCCTCCATCATCCGGGATCAGAAAACCGAACCCGTCTTTGTGCCCCGTGACACGGCCTGTAACAAGATCCGCTTCTTCAATGGGCAGGTAGGCTCCCCGGCGATTACAGATCAGTTGTCCGTCCCGGCACATGGCAATCAGCCGGCGCCGAAGGGCCTCGATGCCCTCCTCGGACTGCTGCCCCAACTCGCCACACAGAGACTCGTGAGTGGCCGGCGCGCCCCGTTCCTTCAGATGGTCGAGTATGAACTCCCGGCTCTGAATCGGGTTGTCGTATTTGCTGGCCTCACGCTGCGCATGTGGGTCTTTGTCCGTCTTTTTTCTGGAAACCATTCGTATCCTTAGTCTGACTTCCCTGTTGGAAATCATTCGTTATATTGCGTTTGCCAAGGAGTATAACGCCGCCAGCACCCGCCTGCCTAACCGACCACCTAAAATAGACGTAAAAACCGGCCCCGGCGGGACAAAAAATATTTGACAGGCTTTTTCCGAATGATTAAAGTACGCGCCATCGGTTGACGGCAATGCCCGTAGCTGCGGCAGAAAGCCCGGAAATTCAACGAAGTAAAACGTTTGAATGCCCACCGGGAAGACTGCAAATCACCTGCCGAGGTGGTGAAATTGGTAGACACGCTAGCTTCAGGTGCTAGTGGGGGCAACCCCGTGGAGGTTCAAGTCCTCTCCTCGGCACCACTTCCTCCCTCAGGAAGTGTTAAGAATCCAACACCTTTATAAGCACATGTCGCAACAGATCTGCGCTCGAAAACGCGTGACTCTCCGCACTTTCGCGAAGAGCCTGACCGCAGCCCTGGCTTACTCCACCAGCCCCGACAAATACTCCGAGAGCCGTTGATAGGTGTAATTCACCCGGGCATAGGCCGCAGAAGGCGCTCTTTCGAACTCCCGCCCACAGGCCCGGCTGCCGCCATGACGATTCAGGTAGGCGATGTTGATCAGGTTGGGCTGGTCTGCCACGAACTCGCTGGAATTGTCGAACGGGTAGTAGAACGCCCAGTCAAACCCTTCTGTATTGCTGACCCCTGGCGTGGAGCTCATTTCTTCATCCAGGAAGCCAAACCGTAGCGGCCGGAAACGGTCATTGCGAGTATCGAACTCCAGCGCTGGCGAGGTGAACTCGTCCGGCAGTGTGATACTGCCGGTGACCGTGAAAGGCTGCTGAGCAGACACTACCTGGGCCGCATCGACATCCTCGGGATCAATATCCCCCTCGCAGGATTGGACACTACTCGTGAGCGCCACAATCTCCTCGTTCACGCCATCGACGGAACGCGTGAAACCGAAAAAGGCATCGTTGGCGAACTGATAGTCGGGGCGCAGAACTTCCGTCTTGCTATCGGAAGTTGCCGTCAGGGAATCCACCCGGGCATCCGCCATGGTCCACCCGTAACGGATCGCCGGCGGGCCACCCAATGCCGAGGACGACGCAAGTCCAGGATGGCAGGTGGTGGTGGTTTCGAACGTCGCGGTACGGTCCTGCCAGTTGAATGTCAGCCGCTCATCGGCCCCTTCAACCTCATGGTAGCTGGCACTCTCCTGGGACAATGATATCGAAGGCATCCACTGCACATCGGTATCGGCGATTCTGCCACGGGCATTGATCAAGCGGGCCATCTCTCTCATTGACGGCATCATGCACCCGTTTGCCGTCACAGCCGTTAACCGGCCATCTTCCGAGTAGTCGAACTCCAGTTCAGCGGACACGCTGAGGTTAGACATTGTGGCCGGCAACTCGCTCCCCTCCCCCCGGGCGAGAACTGTCTGGCGCTCAAGGATAACCGGATCGTCCAGCTCAACCGGCACTTCCGGCAATTCCAGTTCATCAATGTTGATGTTCTCGTAATTGCCTTGGGAGGCAGCGGCATCAACCACCTGAACCACCTCGAGGGCATTGCGGGCAAAGGATATACCCAGAAGATACACCGCCTCTTCACTCAGGTAGCGTTCACGTCCGTCACCATTGCGCAGGAGATTGGCGTACTCCGGCGGGAACTGGCTGGCCATGAAGCGTGCGAAGGCGCGGGCGTATGCGTGAGCACGGTGATCACCGGACCGGATATAGTTACTGACCAGGTTCACGTTGCCGAGAGCATCAGACAGATCGGTACTGATGACCGAAAGATCCTGCAACCCAATCAGGCGGCGCTGCCGCACCAGGTGGCTCAATGGCGTGACATTGCGCACGCCAGGTGGCGCACTAAGCAGGTAGGCGTCTTCCAGCACCACTTCCCCGATGCGGGTCTGCTCCATGGTCTGGCCAGGCAGCACCACGGCAAACAGCGGAAAGTCCCTGGGATCGATATCCGGGGATATGGACGGGTCCTGCACCAGTTCCGCAGTATCCAGCGAGAAGACGCCACCTTCTCCCGTTAACGCGGTAGGCTCTCCGTCCCGCAGGGTTATTTCCGTGCCGGCGCTGTTTTCAAAGGTCATCGGGCCCGGCGTGTATTGGCTGTCACCGTCCATGTCCAGCCACACCCTGGCATTGCGCAGGTAGCCGTCAATCACCCGGCCTGTATAGGGCTCGGGCTCGCTGTAATCCTCGGCGTCAAAGTCACGGCCATCGACCGGTGACTTGTCGGATTCCTCGCCGCAACCGGCAAGGGCCAGCGTGAACAGGGCAACTGTAAAGGAGAGCAGACGTTTCATCGCGGCAACCATTGTCCTTGTTAGAGGTTGTGCCGCTACTGTAGGGGATGTTGCCGGGGGGAACCTTGATAGGTTTGGCAATTTGTAAACTTAGGTAACGAAAACGCGCCGCGGGAGCTGTCCCTGCGGCGCGCTAACGGGCACAAGCGCCTACTAGAACGAGCGCGCAACAATCTCTTTCATGATCTCATTGGTGCCGGCGTAGATACGCTGTACCCGCGAGTCCGCCCAGGCGCGGGCGATGGGATACTCCCACATGTAGCCGTAGCCGCCGTGAAGCTGCACGCACTCGTCCATGACTTTGCACTGCAGGTCGGTGGTATGCTGTTTCAGCATGGCTGCCGTTGGAATATCCAGCTTCTTTTCCAGGTGCAGTTCCAGACAACGGTCACAGAAGACGCGGGCAGCGGTGATTTCCGCCTTCATCTCCGCCATTTTGAAGCGGGTATTCTGGAACGCTATCACCGGTTTGCCGAACGCCTTGCGCTCCTTCACGTAATCCAGCGTCCACTCCCACGCGGCTTCCGCAGCGGCGACGGCGGTCAGGCCCACCTGCAGGCGCTCCGCCGGCAACTCCGCCATCAGTTGGAAGAAGCCCTGGCCTTCCATTGATCCCAAAAGCTTATCCGCAGGCACCTGAACGTCCTGGAAGAACAGCTCGGAGGTGTCCTGCGCTTTCATCCCCACCTTATTCAGGTTCTGCCCTTTCTCGAACCCTTCCCAGGCGGTTTCCACCAACAACAGGCTGGTGCCCTTGGCGCCTTCTTTCGGATCGGTTTTGGCCACCACGATCACCAGGTCCGCCAGCTGGCCGTTGGTAATAAAGGTCTTGGAGCCATTGAGTACGTAATGGTCGCCAGAAGCGTTTTTCACCGCCGTGGTTTTCACCCCCTGCAAGTCGGAACCTGCGCCCGGCTCGGTCATGGCGATGGCACCGATCATTTCGCCGGTTGCCAGTTTCGGCAGGTAATACTGTTTCTGTTCTTCGGAGCCGTAATTGAGGATATAGGGGGCAACGATGTCGGAATGCAATGTCCAGCCGATGCCGGACAGGCCCGCCCTGGACACCTCCTCCATGATGACAGCGCTGTAGCGGAAGTCCGCGCCTACGCCGCCGTATTCTTCCGGCATGGTCGGGCAGAGGAAACCAAGTTCGCCGGCCTTCTTCCAGAGCTCCCGGCTGACCTGGCCATCTTTCTCCCACTGTTCATGGTAGGGCGCCGCTTCCTGTTGCAGAAACTTGCGGACGGAATCCCGGAAGCCGTCAAGGTCGGCGTCAAAGACTGTGCGTGGAATCATGGTGTACCTCGGTGAATGACTGTGTTGTGGTTGTCGTTCACCAAGTCTCGGGGGCGCGGCGTTTTCGCTCAATGATGAAAAGCATCAATCGGGCTGACCAAAACCATCGCCCATCGGTTCAGTCGGGCTGTTTCGCCTTCGCCCTCTCCTCGCCCCAGCGCGGCATCAGATCCTGGGGCAGGCCCAGGTGATCCAGAAGTCGGGCAACGATGAAATCCACCAGGTCACTCACGGAATTCGGCCTATGATAGAACCCCGGACTGGCCGGCATGATGACCGCCCCCATGCGGGTCAGGCGCAGCATGTTTTCCAGGTGCACTTCCGAAAAGGGCGCTTCCCGGGGCACCAGGATCAATTGCCGCCGCTCTTTAAGGGCGACATCTCCGGCGCGCTCGATCAGGTTGTTACTGGCGCCGGTGGCCAGGGCAGACAGGGTGCCGGTACTGCAGGGACAAATCACCAACGGGGCTTTTTCACCCGAACCAGAAGCCGGCGGGGCGAACCAGTCTTCACGGCCGAACACCAGCACCTGCCCCGGACGGGCGCTGGCATAGCTGGCAAGCGCTTCCTGCATGGCGGCGGTGTTGCCCGGTAATTTCAGATCGGTTTCCGTGGCGATCACTACCTGTGCCGCCTTGCTGACCATCACATGCACCCGGCAGTTCGCCGCCACCAGGCACTGCAACAAACGCAAGCCGTACTGGGCGCCAGAGGCACCGGTAAAGGCCAGATTGATCACCCGCTGTTTTTCGGACGCTGCCGTCATAACTGAAGTTTCCTGATTGGATAGCGGAGGCAGGATGCCCCGTCAGCCGGATTCGCGTTCCAGTTCGGCAATCAGCTTCTGGTGAATACCGCCAAAACCGCCGTTACTCATAATGACAATATGGCAGGGACCGGATACCTGATCCAGAACCTGGCCGATCAGTTCCTCAACGCTGGCCCCGACACGATGGCGATCCGGTGTTGCCGACTCGGGACTACGGCCCTCAACTAATGCTGGCAACCAGTCCATGCCATTGAGATTGGCCCAGAATACCTGATTCGCCGCTGCAGCACTGGGCAGCAGGCTCTCCTGGTGAAAACCTTGCTGCATGGTGTTGGAGCGTGGCTCGATCAGCGCAAGGATGGTCTCATCGCCCACCTTGTGGCGTAGGCCCTCCAGCGTGGTAGCGATGGCCGTCGGATGATGGGCAAAGTCGTCGTAGACACAGACACCACCAACATCCGCAAGCAGCTCCATCCTGCGTTTGACGCCCGAAAAGCGGCACAGCGCCGCCACGGCATGGTCCGGGGTAACACCCACATGGCGGGCTGCTGCGATGGCCGCGAGGGCGTTGCGCACGTTGTGCAGGCCGGTTTGAGACCAACTGACTGAAGCCACCGGCTGTTCGTGGTGCACCACCATGAATCGACTGCCATCCTCAGCCAACAGCTCCGCCCGCCAGTCGGCCATATAGGGCACTTCGCTGCCCACAGAGGTAGCCTGCACGCTGCTCCAGCAGCCAAGTTCCAACGCCCGATCAAGATGGGCATCCAGGGCCGGGCGCACAATCAACCCACGGGACGGCACCGTTCTGACCAGATGATGGAACTGACGCTCGATGGCTTCAACGTTGTCAAAAATATCCGCGTGATCAAACTCGAGATTGTTGAGGATCAGGGTATGGGGACGATAGTGGACAAACTTGGAGCGCTTATCGAAGAAGGCGCTGTCGTATTCATCGGCCTCAATAACGAAAAAGTCGCTACTCCCCAACCGTGCCGAAACCGGGAAATCATTGGGGACCCCACCTATCAGATAGCCCGGTTCCAACCCGGCCTGCTCCAGGATCCACAACAACATGGCGGTTGTGGTGGTTTTGCCATGGGTTCCGGCGACCGCCAGCACCCAGCGATGACGCAGAACCTCCCGCGCGAGCCATTCCGGGCCGGACATGTAATCAATATTCTGATTAAGAACCGCTTCCACCTCCGGGTTGCCCCGGGACATGGCGTTGCCCACCAGAACCAGGTCCGGCTGAGGCTTGAGGTTGTCAGAATCGTAACCTTCCATTAACCCGATTCCCTGGGCCTCCAACTGGGTACTCATGGGCGGGTAAACCCCCTGATCGGAGCCCGTCACGGTGTGCCCCAGCTCCCTCGCCAGTACCGCCAGACTGCCCATGAAGGTGCCACAGATTCCCAGGATATGGATGTGCATTCGGTTATCGACCTCTTAAATGAAACCTGCAAAGCGTCCCGTATAGAATGCGGGTCGTCAAGCGTTCCTTATGACGTTTGATGTCATGAAAAAAAAAAGCGATTGGCGTATCATCTGCCGCACTCGATGAAACTGCAGGAGGCACCAGCCGGAAATGGCCACCAGAAACGCATTCTATGCCCAATCAGGCGGTGTGACCGCCGTCATTAACGCCAGTGCCTGCGGGGTTATCCAGACCGCCCGCAAGCACCCCGATCAGATCGGTAAGTTGTACGCCGGGCGTAACGGGATCATCGGCGCGCTCAAAGAGGAACTGATTGATACCAGCCTCGAAAGCGATGAGGATATCCAGGCGCTGATCCACACTCCGGGCGGTGCGTTCGGGTCATGCCGCCATAAACTGAAGAACTTTTCCGAGAATAAACGCGAGTACGAACGCCTGATCGAGGTGTTCCGCGCTCACGACATCGGCTATTTCTTCTACAACGGTGGCGGCGATTCCCAGGATACCGCGTACAAGGTGTCCCAACTTGCTGAAAAAATGGGCTATCCGATTACCTGCATCGGCGTACCCAAAACGGTGGATAACGACCTGCCCTTCACCGACTGCTGCCCCGGTTTCGGCTCGGTGGCCAAGTACATCGCCACCTCTACCCTGGAAGCCAGCCTGGACATTCGCTCCATGTGCGACACCTCCACCAAGGTGTTCATCCTGGAAGTGATGGGGCGCCACGCTGGCTGGATCGCGGCGTCTGGTGGCCTTGCCGGGAAAGGTGAAGGCGAGCCGCCTCACGTAATCCTGTTCCCGGAAGTGCCCTTCGAGCGTGAGCGCTTCCTTGAACGTGTGGATTTCTGTGTCAAGGAGTACGGCTACTGCGTGGTCGTCGCCTCGGAAGGCGCCCAGTATGAAGACGGCCGCTTCCTGGCCGACGCCGGCGCCAAGGATGCCTTCGGTCATACCCAGCTCGGCGGTGTCGCGCCAGCGCTGGCTAACATGGTACGCCAGGCCCTTGGGCACAAATACCATTGGGCTGTAGCCGATTACCTGCAGCGCAGTGCCCGTCACATTGCGTCCGCCACGGACGTAGAGCAGGCCTACTCCGTAGGCAAGGTGGCCGTGGAAATGGCGCTGGCTGGTAAACAGGCGCTGATGCCAACGATTGTGCGCGAACAGTCACGCCCCTATCGCTGGCACATTGGTGAGGCGCCGTTGAGCGAGGTCGCCAACCAGGAGAAGAAAATGCCGATCCATTACATCACGGATGACGGCTACGGCATCACGCAAGATTGCCGCGACTACCTGGAGCCACTGATTCACGGCGAGAGCTTCCCGCCGTTCGATGATGGTCTTCCGAGGGTCGCGAAGCTTAAGAATCAGCTGGTCGAGAAAAAACTGAAGGCCGACTTCCAGTTCTAAGCCGCTGACCTACAAAAAAGGCGCCACCGAATCACCGGCTGGCGCCTTTTTTTTGCAGAACCGTTTATCCACCGGCAGCTTCAAACCGCTGCACGTAGTGCGAGAAATGGTCGAACCCGCCAACGTGTTCGTCGCCCACAAAGATCTGGGGCACCGTATGCACGGGCTTACCAATGGTTTTTTCCAGATCCGCCTTGCTGATGCCTTCCTCGATCATGTCCACGTAGCGGTAGGGAATATCCCTGATCTCGCAAAGTTGCCGGGCGCGCATACAAAAACCGCAGGACGCACGACCGTAGATGGTGACATGATCCATAAACTCACTCCTGTTCAAAACAATGGGCGACCCTGCGCTTCGCAGTTGTCGACAAGCTGTACCGTATGGTGGCACGCCCAATGAAAAAATAAAATTAATGAACTGAATGGTACCGATAGCCTGGACTGATACGTCCAGCGCTATCGGGCTTCACCGTGCAGCCTTACCCAGTCAGGTACTCAGGTTTTCAGACGGCTCAGTTCCGTCTCCAGCACTTTTACCTGTTCGTCCAATGTCTGGCCGCTGCCACTGACCCGTTGCGCCAATGCCCGGAGATCGTTGGCAGCGTCTCCAATACGGGTGAGGTTGCGATTGATCTCTTCACTGACAGAACTTTGCTCTTCCGCTGCCGTGGCCACATGGGTGACATGCTCCACAATGGTTGCTATGCGCTCAACCACTGAGGCCAGAGAATGGTCCGCTTCACGGGTTCCCTCCACCGCTCGGGTGGCGCGATCAACGCCACCCTTGATCACAGTGACGGCTCCGCCCACGTCGCTTTGAAGGCCATCAATCATCTGACTGATCTCATCGGTGGACTCACGGGTACGGGACGCAAGTGTTCTGACCTCGTCTGCCACAACCGCAAAGCCACGCCCCTGCTCCCCCGCTCGCGCCGCTTCAATGGCGGCGTTCAGCGCCAGCAGGTTGGTCTGTTCCGCGATTCCCCGGATCACTTCGATAATACGGTTAATGTCCTCACTGCGAGTGGCAACCTGGCCTATCGCAGTGCTGGCCTCATCCATATCGCCCGCCAATGCACCCACGCCGTCCAGGGCAGACGTCAGCGTATCCTGGGTAAAACGGATGCCATCCTGGGCCATCTGCGCGTTTTCAGCTGCCTCACCCGCGAAGCCTGCCACTTCACTGGCGGCGGCGGACATTTCGTTCATGGCGGTAACCACGCTTTCGATGTCCTGATGCTGGCTCTCGGTCTGCTCGTCGGTTTCCTTGGCGATCACATCCACATCCGCCGCCTGTTGGCTGACCTTGGCGTTGACGTCTTTCAGGTCGTTGATCATTTCCCGTAACCGGCCCAGGAACTGGTTGAACCCGCCGGCCAGCTCGATCAGCTCCGAGTGGGTATCAATGTTCAACTCACTGGTCAGATCCCCTTCAGCACTGGCCAGGTTCTTCATCCGGTCACGGATTTCGTTCAAGGGTTTGGTTACCGAGCGAACCAGCACCACCAGAATCAGGATCGCCACTACCGACACCAGTACACCCACCATGGTCTGACGCCCGGCAGTGGTATCCACCTCGCTGGACAGCAGGCCGGTGATTTCGGCGACATCAGCCAGCGCGGTCTGACGTGGTAATTCGATCAACAGTGACCACTGGGCATCCGGTAGGTCAATCTCGATGGGGTAAGACACGGCCAGCGTGTCGCCATCGTCGTAGGTACCGCCGTCATTGTGCAGGGAAGCGTATGTTTCAGCCTGCTCAGGCAATGCTTCTGACAACGGCCGGCCTAGATGTTCACTGTAGTGGCTGGATGCAGCAATCAGCCCCTTACTGCTCAGCAGGGTCACCCTTGATGCGCCGTCATAGAGGTTATCACTGACATTCTGGATCGCTTTCTGGAGCGTTGACAGGTTGAGGTCAACGCCGGCCACGCCCGCAAACTCGTTCCCGTTCATAATGGGCACGACCAGGCTGGTCATCAGTTCGGTATAGCCCTCTTCAATTTCGTATTCGTAAGGCTCCATGATGCAAGGGGACAGGGTATCCTTGGAACACAAGTACCATTCCGCCTCGCGAATACCGAACTCATTCCGGTTATCCAGATACTTGGTAGCCGGATCCTCAGTGCGACTGAAGACCACATCGCCGTCGGGAGAGCGGTAATAATAGATTTCCAGGGTGCCTTCATCGCTGCTGTGCTCTTCAACGCCACCGGTGAAGTAGCGGTCCTGGCCGTCGTAGGCGTCCGGTTCGAACTGGGCATAGATCGAGCTCAGCCCATCCTGCTCTTCCAGTACCGCACCCACCGTTTCCTGAAGGGCAACGCGGCTGATGCGGCCGGAGCTGTCCGTCTGTATATTCCGGCTGATGACGTTGCGGACGACTTCCGGTGTCCGATACGCTGTG